>CETB01127717.1_pt1 | contig 12755 bp, 12 predicted proteins | sample 356381 | NCBI WGS metagenome assembly CETB01 (sample SAMEA2622545, study PRJEB7988) | marine metagenome | biome: marine biome (ENVO:00000447); feature: deep chlorophyll maximum layer (ENVO:xxxxxxxx); material: "saline water (ENVO:00002010), including plankton (ENVO:xxxxxxxx)" | depth 155 m | reverse complement strand
TTATTTCAAAACGATTACTATACAGATATGGCATCTCAGCAAACTGGGAGTGCCACAGCTACCTGGACTGTAGCCCATTTACCCAATACTGCCGTTCAGGTTAGATCAGGAAATTATTCTCTTGGAACATTTACAACTAATGGAAGTGGTGTAGTTACACTAGATCAAGCTGTAACTTCTGTTGAAATTGGTTTGGCTTACACTCCTGAAATAACCACTCTACCCCCTGAAATGCAATTACCAGACGGAGTTAGTGTTGGTCAGAAACGCAGAATAGTCAGAGCCGTACTTGATCTTGTATCAACACTTAATGTGAAAGCTGGAGGTACAAGAATTTTGCTAAGAAATGTAACAGATGATTTTTCATTAGAGCCAAGTGCTTTAACGCAAAGAAAAGAGGTGTATCTGCTTGGGTGGTCTAAGGAAGGCAGAGTAACTATAACACAAGAGGAGCCATTACCAATGACGTTAAATGGTATATTATTAGAGGTGGAAGTCTAATGGGTTGGCAAGGAATGGCATTATCGGCTGTTATGTCTTTAGCTTCGGCAAGGCAGGCTCAAAAAGCTTATGCAAATGATGCTCAAGCTGCAATGGAACAAGCTGAGATGGCTGGGATTGAAGCAGATCAGGAAGCAATAAATAGAACGGCACAATTAAGAGAACAACTTGCCTCTATATCAGCATCAAGTGCTGGGGGTGGTGTGTCTGTAGGTGCTGGTGGATCAATGGCAAATATAAAACGCAGAGAAACAAGATTGGCAAAATCTGATGTAGGTGCGATTAAGCTAATGGGTGCATCTAAGCAAAGGCAATACAAACTAAGTGCAAGAGCATCAAAAACCAAAGGTAAAGCGGCAATATATTCAGGTGTTGGCAAAGCTATGGAAAGTGGCTCTGAAGCTTATAGTTCAATGCCAGATAAATACAAATTTTTAGGTTAAAATCATGGCTATTAAAAGAACAACACAAAGACAAAATATAGTTAGACCAAGCAATATTGTTCCTGATAGTGGTGGTTTGGCTATGGCACAAGCAAGTCAGAATATAGCTAATGCTATTACTAACATTACTCAAACTGTAGATCAAAGTCAGCTAGATAATGCTCTTTTAGAAGCTGAATCTCAAGGTATTCATCTTGGAAACAGAACTAAAGATGGTAAACTTATTCCACTTGATTTAGTTACTCTTAATTCTGCTTTTAAACCTGATATGTATAACAAAGCTAATTTGGCTAAAGCTCAAGCAAGATTTAGACAATTTGCAATAAATGCTTACGGATTAAATGTTCAAAATGATTTAAAAAACTATGCTGATAATTCTTTTTTAAAAAATCAGGGTGCATTTAATACTGATAAATCTAAAACTGTTGTTCAAGTAGAGCTTGAATCATATGCAAATACTTTAAAAGGTACTATTGCACCTGAAGTTTGGGATAATATACAACCTACTGTTAATAATATTATTGGCTCTTATTCAAGGCAAGCTTCAGCAGAGCATTTAAAGAATGTAAAAACAAAAGCTTTAATTACAGCTAATAAAGCTATGATTAATCTCATAGATGAAAAAGCCAAATACATATTAACTGAAAGTGCAGATGATGCTGGGGGTGGCATACCTTCAGTAACAAATGACCATTTTGATAAAGAAGAACAAAAACTATTTGATATATTTAAAGCTAATTTAAGTGTTGAAAAATTTGAAGAAGTTAAAAACCTTTACAAAACCAGTCTACAAGCAAGAGTTACCAAAGATGCTATAACTGCTGCTCATGCGTTTGGTATAGGAGAACGTGATTTAAAAGAAATGGTAAATGCCATTAGTCAAGAATCTGAAAAAACTACATTAAATGTAGATGCCATAAGGCAAGAAGGCAATAATACTATCAAAAGATTAATTGATATAGATACACAAAGAGATAAGGAAGAATTAGATTCTTCACAAGATTTATTTGATGAGTTTTACTCAAGAATTATAGCTAGAGATATACCTTCTGTTATTGAAATAGAGAGTTCTGGCATGAACATTACTCATCAAAACCAAATAAAGCTAATGTCTCAAAACAGACAAATAGAAATAACAAATAAAGCTTTGGCTATTGAAAAAGAAGTCAATCTAGATATTATTTTTGATATAGAAACAGGTAATTCTAGTTTAAGTGCTAGAGCAATTAGGCAAGCACAACAAAGAATAAAAGAAGGAAAATTCAGAGGTCCCGAAAGAAGGGATTTTATTAAAGCTTGGTTAAAAAGAACTCTTACAGATTTAAAAGATAGAACAGCAACTGCCTATTCTCCATTTTTTGCTGAAATGGGAATGGAATCTAGTTACACAATTTCTCCTGCTGTATTTCAAAATCAAAAAGAAAATCTTATAAATAAAGGAGTTATTGGAGAAAAAACTCATAATAAAGACCCGTTAATGACTGTTAAATCATATGATGAAATGGTAAGAGCTTATGCCAAAAGATATGTAACGAATACTCAAGATAGATATGATGTTAAGAACACAATAGCTTTATTAAAAAAAGGTGACATTGGAAATCGAAACGATATTAAACAAATACAAGATGCTAAGTTACTTCCCAATAGCATTAAATTTAATAATCAAAATTATCCTTTAGATATATTGCATGAAAATAAAGATATACGAGAAATGAGTTTAAAAAAGGCAATGCAATGGACAGTAGATCATAATACATTGCACCCATCATTAATTGATGCTTTTGATGCTTTGGGAACAATTAATGACGAACAGAGTTTTTCTGATATTACAATGGCTTTTACAAGGCTTAATGAAACTTTTCAAATGAATGGCAAAGGGGACAGATTAAAACTTGTTTTAGATAAAGTTGGAATAAATCCTAACGTATTATTTAATGCTAGACGTTATGGCATGGAATGGACTAACAAAAAGTCCACATTAGACAAAGCTTCTGCACAAAGAATTTTTAAAGAATATAAAATTGATAATGAATCTGAAAATGATTTTGTTGTAAGGCAATTTAAAAAATTTGTTGGAACAAGCAATATTGTAAAAGATTTTATATTAAAACATTATACTTTAGGTCAAATGTATAGTGCTGCTACTGGAGATTATGGCAGTTCACCAAAAACAGAACAAGAACGTAAATTGCTAAATGATTTTATGCAATCAAATGGTTTTGAAGATATTGCAGATACAGTTCTAAGTGATCCTAGATTAGTACAGTTATTATCTGATGGTTTTTGGAATTATGTAACAGACGGCAATCAAGTGGCTGATGGAGAAAAAGGTTTACAAGATGCTATGAGTCTTACTTTAATGAAAGTTTTTGACCAGATTGGCATTTCTAAAGATGGAGAAGGTAAACTGCATTGGACTTTTAATCCTCCTTTAAGGCAGTTTCAATCTACAGTACCAGTAGATAAACTTACTGGAACATCTTTACCTGTAACTTTAACACATGAAGATTTGTATAATCATGTTTACGATAGTATAAATGCAATGGATATTGCGTGGAATAAACATGATGGTTTTAGGGAAGGTCATTTAGATAAAAATTATAGAATTGTTCCTAATTATAATTACGGCAAAGTGCCAACATACACAATTAATATTGTAAATGCACATGGAACACCTAAAACAATATTTAAAAATTTTAAATTTGATTGGGAAACATCTAGAAATAATAAAGCATGGCAAGATGCTATTCAGAATATAGAAGATAATGACTTTAGAAAATTTGTTTATGGAATCCCTGGAATGGAACGTCAGCAAGTTTTAGCTCTTTATCAAAGATACCTTATTGATAATAATCCAGACTCAGCAATTAAAGGTTTGCAAGATTTATATAATAGAGTTGTTGTTTCGGTTTTACCAATAGGTCAACAAGATGATGCTATAATTAATCTAACTGACAAAGAGGCTTCTTTTAAAAACACTATGCTTAGAACTTTAGGTTTAGATTTATCCTTATGGTTAGAAAACTAAATGTCATATTTAAAGCCATATAGCCAAGAACAATTAAGAGCCGATGTTGGTGTTTCAACTGGACAAAAGGTTTCTGAGCCATTTTCAGAAAGTTTATTGTTTTATGATGATTACACTCCATACATACCCTCAAGTAAAGAAGTATGGGCATCTGCATTTAGGCAATTTGCACCCTATGAATCTTTATCAAGAATGATATTTGATCCTGAATATGACGATGAAGAAGGATATGATCCTTTATCTGACCCACAATTAAAAGGTTTTGAAGGAAGTTATTGGCGATTTTTAAATAGTGGTAGTCGTGGTGAAACGGCACAAAGGCTAGAAAACCTAAAAATAGATATAGAAGATCAGAATATATTAGCAAATACAGATCAATGGGTTCCTCAAGTAGTTACAACTGTTGCTACCCCATCAATCTTTGCACCTTTGGCTCCTTTGAAAGTATTAAGGTCAGCTAGATTAGGTAAAAGATTTACTGGTGGTGCTTTATTTACTGCAACACTTTTAGCACCTGAAGAATTTTTATTGTCAACGCAAATTGAAACTAGAACTTTAGGACAATCTGCTGTTGTTTTAACTGGTGCAAGTCTTATTGGTGGATCATTAAGTGCAGTTCTTGGTAAATACAGTAATAGAATTTACTTTAATGATGGCAAAGGTGGTGTTTTATGGACTGAATCTGTAGACCCAACAGCAAAAGTAACAACAAAAACAAAGTCTAAGCCTTTCAATCCAGTTAAAGATGTTAAAACAAATACATGGAAACCAGTTGGAGCTAACGTAAGTCCTGAAAGACAAAGACAGTCTATGTGGCAATCAATGGAAGGAGATGCCTTAAAAGAAACTGGAGTTGGCATAGAAAAGTTACCTTGGAATCCCGTTATTAGATTAACTCAAAGCCCTAACCCTATTGTAAGAAGTATTGTAAGCCAAATTGTTGATATGGGTGGACTAATACAGAAAAAAGTAGCTGGACAAGAGGCTATGGATCAATCTGTAGAATCTACGTTTAGAACAACGTATGTTCCAAGCCTAGTTAATGTAATGAGAATGATGGACGAACAATATTTATCTTATCGTGGGTTTATGGCTAAAGAAGGTGATATAAGTCGTTCAATACAAATGTTAAAACTTAAAGGTAAGGACTGGTTAAATAAACCTACTGGTTTAACAGAATATCAATTTAGAGAAAGAGTATCTAATGCTTTAAGAAATAATGGCGATTTAGTTATTGATGGTGCTACACCTTATGTTAATAGTGCAGCTTCTAAGGCTAGAGAGCATTTAGACCTTATTAAAAAACAAGCTACAGAAGTTAAGTTATTTGAAAGAGCCTTACAAAAACAAATCAAAAAACTTGAAGATCAAATAAGCAAATCAAGTGGAGCATCAAAAACAGCTTTGGAAGCACAGTTGGCACAAGCCAAAGTAAATTTAGCTAGAGTACAAGCTAATGGTGTTAATGTTAATACTGCCGATGGGTTTTTACCTAGAATATGGCGTGTTGATAAAATCATGGATAATTCTCAAGCATTTTTGCAAATAGTAAAAAACTGGGCAAGAAATCAATATGGTTTGTCTAATGCACAAGCTACTAAGTTTGCAAACGAAATGATGGATCAAGTTACACGCAGTAAGCCTTATTACAATTTAGATGAAGGTGTTGATAGCATTGACTGGATAACTCAAGCCTCATCTACAAAAGCAAGAACATTTGAAATACCTGACAGACTTGTAGTTGATTTTTTGGAAAATGATGTAGAGGCTATTTTAAGACATCACACAACAACAATGGGAGTGGATATTGAACTGACAAGAATGTTTGGCGATGTTTCTATGGGTAATGTAATTAAACAAATCACAGATGAATATGAAATCATGATAAAACAAGCACCCACTACTGCTGAGAGGCAAAAACTAGCCAAGCAATTACAAGATGATTTAAGAGATATAAGAGGTTTAAGAGATAGGGTTAGAGGAACATACGGAGCTGCCAAAGACCCTCATGCTTTATCTAGTCGTGCAGTTAGAACATTGAAATCATTTAATGTTCTTGTGGGCATGGGTAGTGCCGTTGTTAGCTCTGTTCCTGATGTAATGCGTACAGTTATGGTTGAGGGATTAAAGGCAACTAATGAAAAAGGTTTAAGGCATTTTTTTAAAAATTCCAGAACAGTTATAAAACAATTATCTAAAAAAGAATTAAACCAAGCTGGTATATCAGCAGACGCTTATCTTGGATTACGATCTGCACAATTTACAGATATTGGAGATATGTTTGGTAGTCGTTTTGCTTGGGAAAGAAACATGAACCAAAGTGTTAGTATTTTCTTTATGCTTAATGGCTTAAACTATTGGAACCAGTTTATGAAAGAGTTTGCTGGTAATGTCATAATGCTTCGTATGACTGGAAATATAATGCAAGATTGGTCTACGCTTTCAGCAAGGGATAGAGAAAAATTTCTTGCAAATGGTATAGATCAGCAGATGCACTCACGTATGCAATTACAAATGCAAAATCATGCAAGACGTGAAGATGGGGAATGGCTTCCTGAAACAGATTTATGGACTGATGCTACTGCACGATTAAAGTTTAGAAATGCTTTAAATCAGACAGTTGAAAGAACGATTATAACCCCAGGAGCTGGTGATAGAGCTTTATGGACATCTACCGAACTTGGATCACTAATGACGCAGTTTAAGGGTTATGGACAAGGCTCAATGGTGCGCCTTTTAACTGCTGGTCTGCAAGAAAAAGATGCTGCTTTTTGGCAAGGGTTAGCCTTGCTTGTTGGGGTTGCGGCAATAGTTAATGAAATTAAAAATATCCAATATGGTATAGATGACAGTAAAGATACTTATAATGACAAGTTAATTAATGCCATAGACAGAAGTGGTGCATTAGGTTGGTTTACTGATGTTAACAATAGTTTAGAAAAAATATCAGATTATAAATTAGGTATGAGATCAATGTTTGGTAGTGCAACAGAAAAGCCAATACCAAGTGGAGCTAAATTTGGAGCTATTTTTGGTCCTGGAGCAAGTAATTTGTCTACTGCTGGAGCAGTTGCAAGTGATATTATCAGAATGGAAGCAGATGCTAATACAGCAAAATCTGCACGTTTTATTACTCCTGGAGGAAATTTATTTTGGGCAGACCCTATTATGGACGGAATATTTAATAGTGATGTGAATTAACAAGAAGGTGCAATATGAGTAAAGGTAATAATTATGGCTACTATATCTATTGCAGACAACGATGCACGAATACAGCATGACATAGGTGGTGGAGGCAACACAGCTAACGTCACTACCTACCCTATTGACTTTCCATTCTTTGCTCTTGATGACATTAAGGTAACAATAACAAGTAGTGCTGGTGTTGATACGGCAATAAGCAGAGGCACAGGTGCTGGTACGTTTGCAGTTATAGGAACTGCTGTAGATGATGGTTTTTCTGGTGGAAATATTACTTTAGGCTCTGTTTATACAAACGTAACAGTTACAATTTCAAGAGACATAGAAATATCAAGAACAAGTGACTTTGCCACATCAGGTCCTTTTAATATATCAAGTTTAAATACTGACTTAGATAAAATCTATGCAGTAATGCAACAACTTGAAACTAATAATGCAAGAGCATTAAGTTTACCGACTACAGATACGTTAACTTCAATAACATTGCCATCAAACACATCTCGTAAAGGTAAATATTTGGCTTTTAATGCTTCGACTGGAGATGCAGAAGTTGGAGGTAATGTAGCTGATACTGGAACAGTTGCTACAATATCAGGAAATATTACAACAGTAGCTGGAATATCAGCAGATGTTACAACAGTTGCACATTTACAAGATGGCACAACAACATCAAATGGCATAAGTAATCTTGCTGGAATACACACAGCTATATCAGGTGTTAATAGCATAAGTACACAAGTGCAACAAGCATACACAGATAGAGTGGCAATACAAAATGCAAGTGCCAATGCGACTAAAGCACAGAATTATGCAACAGAAACTGACTCACTTGTAACTAGCACATCTGATGATTCAGCCAAATCCTGGGCAATAGGAGGAAGTGGTGGCTATAGCATGAGAACTTCAGGAAAGGGTTCTGCTAAAGAATGGGCAGTTTATGTAGCTGGAACTGCTGACGATAGTGATTGGTCTGCTAAAAATTATGCAATAAGTGGCTCTACTGTTACTAGTGGATCAGCTAAAAACTGGGCAATAGGTGGTGGAGATAGCTTTAATTCTAATACTGCCGTAGGAAGTACTGGTTTATATTCTGCAAAATACTGGGCAGAACAAGCTGCCGCTTCCAAGACAGAGTTTTCTAATATTTATCATGGAGCATCTGGGTCTGATCCTACGGGGGGAACTGTTGGTGCTGGAGATTTATATTTTAATAATAGCTCAAATAAACTGAGGTATTACAACGGCTCTGCATGGGCAAACATAGAAGCTACTGATACTAGCAGTTTCGCAGAAAAAGGCTTTGCGATTGCAATGGCTATAGCACTTTAGGAGTAACTAATGGCACAAAATTTTAAACAAATAAAACTAGCTGGATTGGGAACTGGTATAAATGATCTGCCAAATGGGTCAAACTTCCCTACTGGGTTTCATTTTGTAAAAACAATAAACATGGCAAATATTACATCAAATGCAATTACTGTTTCATGCTTTCTATTAAACGGAAACACAGACAATGATCCTGCTGGGGAAACAAAGTTTTATATTGTTAAAGATATGACAATACCAAGTGGATCAGCTTTTGTTTATGATTCAGGAATAAATCTTTTAGCTGGAGATAGGTTCTTTTTTGAAACCGACACGGCATCTTCATTAGACGTAATTGTAAGTTATGTTCAAGAAATTAGCACATAGGATTTAATATGCCTTTTATTGGAAATACACCTGACGTAAATTTCACAAGTTTTGCCAAGCAAGATATTACTGGAAATGGTGGTGCTAACTACACTCTTAGTCATGCAGTAGCCAATGCAAATGAGATTGCAGTTTATGTTAATAATGTAAGGCAAGAACCTACAGATGCTTATTCTGTTAGTGGTACTGCTTTGACTATGACTGGTAATGTAGCTAGTTCAGATGATTTTTATGTAATCTTTTTAGGAAAAGCTATTCAAACAACTGTACCCCCTGATGGTTCTGTAAGCACAGCAAAGATAGCTAATAGTGCAGTAGACCTTACATCTAAGGTTGCTGGTGTATTGCCAGTTAGTAATTCACAAACTAACACTCCAGCATTTTTAGCAAAATTGTCAGGCGACAAAGATATTCCTGATGCATCAGACGCAAAAGTAGAATTTGATGAAGAAATTTATGATACAGATGGGAAGTATGACCATTCAACAAACTACAGATTTACACCTGGGGTAGCTGGAACTTATTTTTTATATGCTCAAGTTCATATTTTAGGACTTGATAATAGTCAAATAAGAGACAGTTTTATATTTATAAAGAAAAATGGTGCAAAATTTTTTGCTAATAGATTTAATCCTTCTACTAATTATGCAAATCAAGTTTCTATAAATTTACAAGTAACTGATGTCGCTAATACTACTGATTATTATGAAGTTTTTGTTTATTGTGATGATAGTGCTGCGACTCCAGACCTAGATGCGACTGATGCTCGTGGACACATGAGTTTTTTTGGTGCTTATAAGTTAATAGGAGTATAAAATGGCATTAAGCAAAATTCAAGCTGAGTCAATGAACCTAGCAGATACCTATGCTTTTACTGGGACTGTTACTGGTACTGGAGATTTATCAAAAGTTTTTCATAATACTTGGACATCTGATGTAGGACAAGTCTTAGCAAATAATATTTTTACTACCGATTTCTTACATTATAAAATTTTTACTAGGACAAGAGGAGATGCTAACCACCTCTTAGGAATAAGGTTAACTACTGGTGGAGATTCACCAGCAGATATGGCTTGTTCAGTATATACTGGTGAATGGGGAAACAGAGCAGCATCATCAGCTATGATTACTACAGCCGACAATGGAACTGGTTCACAACTTTATATGCCAGACAATCACGCATTTTATGGTGAAGCAGATTTGTTCTGTGAAGTTACTCTTATGAACGCAAGAGTTGGTGCTGTTTCTGGTCACACTAATATAAGTCCAGCAAGAAAAAGAAATGGGCAGTTTTGGTGGTCTGGTCAAACTACAAACGCTTCAGATCATCACGGAATGCATGGTTGGTTTACTTTTTGGAACGCAACAGCAAGTGATAATCCAGTAGCAACTGGCTTAAAAATCTATCCAAGTGGTGGAAATTTTGCTGAAGGTGAGATTTCAGTTTACGGATATAATATTTAATTAGGAAAATATAATGACTAGGTACAAATTAATTGATGGTAAAAGAGTTCAGTTTACTGCCAAAGAAGAAAAAGAAAGAGATGCCGAAGAAAAAACATGGAATGATGCACAACCAGCTTTGCTTTTGGCACAATTACGTAGAGAAAGAAATAGCTTATTAGCTGAAACAGATTACATGGGCAATTCAGATGTAACAATGTCTGCTAAATGGAAAACATACAGACAAGAATTAAGAGATATAACTAAAACATTTAAGTCAATGAGTGATAAAGACTTTAAGTTTCCAACAAAGCCAACGGAGTAAGCCATGCCCTTTATAGGACAACAACCAACACAAGGTAGGTTTATAGAATTAGATAGCCTTACAGCTAGTGCTACTGCTAACTACACATTGCAACTTAATTCGGCTAACTATTATCCTGAAAGTGTAAACAATCTTTTAGTTAGCATTAATGGTGTTATCCAGGGTAGCTCAACTATGAGTTTGAATGGTGCAGTTCTTACTGTAGGTGCTACGTTATCTTCTTCAGATACGATTGATTTTGTCAGAGTGTTTGGCAATGTAGGTACTGTATCAACTCCGACAGATGGTAGTGTGACTGCTAACAAGATTGGTAGTGGTGCAATTACTAATGTTAAGGTTGCTGATAATGCTGGAATTGTAGGAAGTAAACTTGGAACTGGAGCTGTGTTGCAATTTAAAGAAGGTGGAAGAACTGATAGATTTGTAGGAACTGGTGGCTCATCTTTTGCTGATTGTGGAGTGTCTGTGGATATTACACCAAGCTATACTTCTTCTAAAATTTTAGTAAGAGTTTCAGGCTCTCTTTCAGTTTCAGGTGGCGGTACTCTTGGTGGTTCAAGAGCTATGGTAAAAGTTTTTAGAGATTCAACAGAAATAGGTAGTGGAACTTCAGGTAACACTTACAATGTTTTTATGGCAGCTTTACTAAAAGAAAGTTATCAAATGCACCCATTTTCACAATCTACACTTGATAGTCCATCATCTACTTCTTCAATTACTTATAAAATACAAATAGCAAGTACTGATAATCAATGTGTTATAGGAGGTCGTGGTGAAAGCTCTGAAGTAGCTGTACCGACTAGAATAGAAGTAATGGAAATCGGAGGATAGCATGGCATTAACAAAACTAAACTTTACTGGTCAGCCTACTTTACCAGCCACAAGTTTGCCTGCTGGTAGTATAATTCAAACGCAAGTAGCACAATTCCAAGAAGGTATAAGTGGACACACATTTGGTGGTGCAACATCAGGTCAAACTGCAAATGCAAGCAATGTATTTGTAACAATAACTCCCCATCTTTCAACAAGTAAGTTGCTGGTAAACTTTAGTGGGCAAGGTGGGTGGAATAGTGCCATAGCTGGTAACGCAGTAGAACTATACTTATATAGAAGTGTTGGTGGAGCTAGTTTTGCTGTTTCTGATTTAGACTATGGAAAAGTTGCTAATTATGCTTGTTACTCTAATAATACTACTGGTATTCTTCATAGTGTTTCATTTAGTTGGCTTGATAATCCAGCTACTACAAGTGCCGTTATATACAAAATTTATGTTGCTTCAGCAAATGGTGGTGGTAACGCTACGTTTCAAGCTAATACACATGATTTATGTTTTATAAGTGTTCAGGAGATTGCTCAGTAATGGAGCTTGATGTTCCAACATTATGGTCAGCAATTATCACATTAGTAATTATGCCAATGGCATGGGTTTTTACATATTTAGTAAAAGAGGTAAAAAGAATACAAATACTACTTAATAAAACAAGAGAAGAATACGCATCTAAAGAAGATTTGCGTGACACTTCTGGTCGTGTAATGGAAGCCTTGCATAGATTAGAAGATAAATTAGACAAGGTTTTGAATGTGAGGTGATCTGTGCTTGAAATGCTAATGATCGCAAATAGTGCCTTCGCCGTCATCAAACAAACACTCGAAAATGGTAAAGATATAGCTTCGGCAGGAAATGCCATAAGCAAATTTGTTGGTGCTGAAGAACAGTTACAAAGAGACTTGCATAAAAAACGTAATAGTATTTGGACTAATTTATTAGGTAGAACGGACAATGACCTTGAGGAGTTCATGGCATTAGAACAAATCCGTGTAAAAAATGAAAAACTTAGAGAGTATATGCAGTTATATGGTAGAGCAGGACTTTGGACTGATTACCAACTATATTGTGCTGAAGCTAGAAAGCAAAGAAAAAAAGCACAGATAGATAGACAAAAACAAAAAGAAAAAATCCAAGACATAATTTTAAAAGTCATTTTAGGAATTTTAATAACTGCTTTGTTTAGTGGCGTTATTACAGTTCTTGCAATTATAGCTAGAAAGAGAGGTTTGATATGACAGCATTTATGTTGGCTTGTTACCTAAATGGAGTAGCTCAAGGAGCAATCTATTTTAG
>CETB01168821.1_pt1 | contig 12771 bp, 9 predicted proteins | sample 356381 | NCBI WGS metagenome assembly CETB01 (sample SAMEA2622545, study PRJEB7988) | marine metagenome | biome: marine biome (ENVO:00000447); feature: deep chlorophyll maximum layer (ENVO:xxxxxxxx); material: "saline water (ENVO:00002010), including plankton (ENVO:xxxxxxxx)" | depth 155 m | reverse complement strand
TCGTCAGTTTGTTTTTCGTCTAATCCTGCCTCACTTTCATCGTCAGTCTGTTTTTCGTTTAAGTCTGTCTCACTTTCATCGTTAGTTTGTTTTTTGTTTAAGTCCGCCTGACTTTCATTCACCTCAAAATCAGAAATAAAATCAGAAATATTTGAAATTTCAACCGAATTATCTTTTTTGTCATCTTGATCTAATTCTAGTTTCTTAAATCCAATTAGAGCATTACTCATAAACAATGCACTTCCTAAAATAATAAACAGAAAAATGCCAGGCACAATATTCATGTGAAAGGCTTGTAGAATGACATCATCCCCCACCAATGTGTCTGGGATAGAGAAAAATAACAAAATGGTAATTAGTCCCCTAGGCGAAAGAAATACTTCTGGCCAAGTAGATGTTCTTAGGGTGGGTAAAAGAATAATAAACCGAAGAACATATATTGTTGCCAACAACACTAAACTTATCATAATCACTTCTATATCTAGAAGAGAATCTAGTGCAACATAGTAGCCAAATAAAATAAAAAAAAATGTTCTTACAACAAATGCACTTTCTTGAATTATAATTTTAAATCCATCTTGAATACTATTTACACTATCAAAATCTATTAGCTTTGACAAGAAACCTCTAAATACAGCTTGATAATTGTTTAAAATGATACCAAAGATCAAAACAATTAATAATGAAGAGAGATGCAGAGCTTCTCCAATGGAGTATAGCAATATTAAAATGGAGAAAAGCAAAAATAGTTTTGTGGGGCCTTTAATCTTTTGAAAAACATAAATTAAAAAAACACTAATCAGAAGAGAAAACAAAATTGACAACCCTAATTTTCCAATTATCTCTGATGACTCTACACTCCCTTCACTGAAAATGCTAATTAACACTTGAAACATTAATAGTCCAAGTACATCTGAAAACGTGCTTTCATAAATTAAGAATGATTTTTTGTCTTCAGGAAACGTGTGTGTGCTAGGTATAATAATGGCACTACTTAATATTGATAGAGGAGTTGCATAAAATAGTGCCGCTAAAAAGCTCAGCCCTGTTGTAAAAGCTTGTAGGATAAATGCTAAAGCTATTGCTGTTCCAATGAGCCCAAGTGATGCTGAAAAAAATGCTTTAATAGATGAGGCAATCATCGTTTTATTAATTTTTAAGTCTAGTGCAGCCTCTAAGAGAATTAAGATTAGCCCACCAATTCCCAATATTTTTAATAGTGGCTTTTGTGTTTCTTGATTAAGAATTTCAAATTCAAATAAACTTTGATCAAGCTGCAGAAGGGCTCCAAATAAAATTAAAATCAATACAGATGGCACGCCAGTTTTATCAGAATATACATTTAAAAAATGTGAAATAATGATAATTATTGCGAGTGCGATTATTATAATATATGCGTCCATAGTTTTTAAATTAATGTCCCCCTCTTTTTTTGTTCCATTTCGATAGCCTCGAAAAGAGCTTTAAAGTTTCCTTTGCCAAAAGATTGAGCTCCTTTTCTTTGAATAATTTCAAAAAATAATGTTGGTCGATCTTCAACTGGCTTTGTGAAAATTTGAAGCAAATATCCCTCTTCATCCCGATCAACCAAGATATTTAAATCTTTTAGTTTGTTGATTTCTTCATCAATAATGCCAACTCTATCAAGGACCGTGTCATAGTATGTTTGTGGGACATGAAGAAACTCTACTCCACGCTTTTTCATTTCGGACACAGTTTCAATTATATTATCCGTTGCAATGGCAATATGTTGACACCCAGGCCCATTATAAAACTCTAAGTACTCTTCAATTTGAGACTTTTTCACACCTTCTGCTGGCTCATTAATTGGAAATTTAATTCTACCATTTCCATTAGTCATCACTTTACTCATTAGTGCTGTATATTGAGTAGAGATGTCTTTATCATCAAATGTAATTAAATTAGCAAACCCCATTATGTCACGATAAAAACTTTCCCAAATATTCATTTCATTCCACCCAACATTTCCTACCATGTGATCAATATATTTTAATCCAACAGTCGTCGGATTATAAGCGGATTCCCATTTTTCAAATCCAGGAAGAAAGATTCCGGTGTAGTTTTTTCTTTCAATAAACATGTGTACAGTGTCTCCATAAGTATGAATTCCAGAGTGAACAACTATTCCATTTTTATCTTCGGTCTTATTTGGCCGAATATAAGACTTAGCCCCCCTTTTTGTTGTTTCTTCCCAAGCCTTAGTTGCATCATCAACCCAGAGAGCAATAACTTTTACGCCGTCACCGTGCTTTGTAATATGTTTTTCAATTTCAGTATTGCCAGACATAGGGGTTGTAAGAACTAACTTTATTTTATCCTGTGTCAAAACATATGAGGTTTTGGTTGAATCCCCAGTTTCTAATCCTGAATAAGCTAGAGATTGAAACCCAAAAGCGGTTTTGTAAAAGTGAGCAGCCTGTTTTGCATTTCCCACATAGAATTCCACATAATCTGTTCCATTAATTGGAAGAAAATCCTGTGCTTCAGGAAATATTTTTTTTAGTGCTGGTGTCATTATTTTATCCAAGATTTATAGTATTCCCCATCATCCAAGTCCATTGCTGCTTTGGTTAATTTAAGCGGTTTAAAAGTGTCTACCATTACCGCTAGTTCTTCAGTAGCTGTTTGCCCGATACTCCTTTCCATTGCACCAGGATGTGGCCCATGTGGAATCCCTGCAGGATGCAAAGTAATATATCCCATTTCCACATGATTTCTGCTCATAAAATCACCATCTACGTAATAAAGTACTTCGTCCGAATCTATATTGCTATGATTGTAAGGAGCGGGAATGGAATTAGGATGATAATCATATAGCCTAGGGCAGAAAGAACACACGACAAAAGCGCTGGTTTCAAAAGTTTGATGAACGGGAGGTGGCTGATGAATTCTCCCTGTTATTGGTTCAAAGTTATGAATGGAAAAAGCATATGGATAGTTATAACCATCCCAGCCAACAACGTCAAAGGGGTGAGAGTTGTAGACAACATGATGCATCATGCCTTCTTTTTTAATTTTAATTAAGAAATCCCCCTTTTCATCTTTTGTAATTAAGTTGTTTGGTTTTCGAATGTCTCTTTCGCAATAAGGTGAGTGTTCTAATAATTGACCGAAATGATTTCTATATCTTTTGGGCGTATATATGGGGTGAAAAGACTCAACAATAAAAAGTCGATTGTCATCACTATCAAATTCCATTTGATATATAATTCCTCTGGGAATTAACAGATAGTCTCCGTAAGCAAATTTTAAATTACCTAACATTGTTTTTAGTGTGCCAGACCCCTTGTGAATAAAAATTAATTCATCGGCATCGGTATTTTTATAAAAATCCTCTCCCATAGATTCAATTGGAGCGGCCAATGAAATATGACAATCATTATTTATTAGTATTGGGGTTCTGCTATCTAAATACTTTTTTTCTCTAGGTAAATCAAAGCCCTTTAAAAGTCTTGACTTGATATTGTTTTCAACCACTACTTCTGGGTTGATAGATTCAGTTTTTATAATGTCTTTAAATTGGGTTGGGGGGTGTGTATGATATACTAACGAAGACATTCCCGAAAAGCCAATAGTTCCAAATAATTCTTCGTAACGATGTTGGCCAGATTTGGACTTAAACACAGTGTGTCTTTTTGGGGGGATGTCACCAAGCTTATGATATAGCGGCATAGTTAAATAATTATAATGTAAATATAATTATTATCAAGAATTTCTCTTTCTTTCAGCAATATTTTCTTTTGCTCTAATACTTTTTTTAAATGAATTTAAAGATGGCCTTTTTCTATCTTTTCTAATTTTTTTTTGTTCTTCTTTTGGAAGTTTTGACATTTTTCGACAATCTTGACTACAACACCCATCATATTTCCGCTTGCAATTTTCACATTGTAAAAAAAGCAAATTACAATCTGTGTAATTGCAATTTGTATAATTATCACAGGCGTTCTTACATTGATCACATGTGCTAATTATGTCATCGGATATTTTCTCACTTAACCTATTGTCAAAAACAAAATTTTTACCTATAAATTTATTTTCTAAATTATGTTTTTTGATTTGTTTTGCATAATTAATAATTCCACCATATAGCTGGTTAACATCTTTAAATCCATGGTGCTTTAAATAGGCGCTGGTTTTTTCGCATCTAATCCCCCCTGTACAGTAAAGCAAAATTTTATCTTCTTTTTTATTTTTTAATTTTTCTTTTATAAGGGTTAGCTCCTCTCTAAATGTGTCAACATCTGGTTTTATTGCCTCCTTAAAATGACCGATTCGACTTTCATAATGATTTCTAACGTCTACTACTGTTGCTCCATTATCCATGTGCTCATTCCATTCCTTTGCACTAAGATGAGTTCCTACATTTGTAACATCGTATTCGAATTCTTTTAGGCCGTCTGCAACAATTTGGTTTTTTATTTTAATTGTTAATTTTAAGAAGGACGCTTTACTTTCTTCTACTGCTATTTTCAGCGGAATATCCTCAAAACCTTTTATTGCTATAACAGATTCCATAAAATTCTCCCAATTTGGTTTGGGACAAGATAATTGAGCATTGATACCTTCTTTGGCAATATAGATTCGTCCTTTCACCTTCAGATTATGCCATTTAATGAATAATTTTTTTCGCAAAGCAACAGGATCTGTTATTATAATATACTTATAAAATGACAGAGTTATTCTTTCAAATTGTTCTTCTGCTAATTGCTTCTCTAAATCTTCTCTTCCAAACTTGTTGTGTAAAATTTCATTTTTTTTATCCATTCTAAATCAAAGATAATTAATAGATTATATATTTATTACTATATTCATGTTTATGTCATCAACAAAAAAGATATTAGTTATAGGATCAAATGGTCAAATAGGGACGGTTTTGACCAATAAATTAGGAGAAAAATTTGGCTTTAAAAATGTGATTGGCAGTGACTTGCGACCACCAGAAAACCCAACTAAATTTATTTTTGAGAATTGTAGTGTTTTAGATCAAAATAAATTAGAAAAAATTATAAAGCAACACAATATTACGGATGTATATTTATTGGCAGCATATTTGTCTGCCAAGGGGGAAAAGAATATTGATAAGGCTTGGGACTTAAACATGAATGGATTATTACATGTTTTAAATTTTGCGAAAGATAAAAAAATTCAAAAAATATTTTGGCCAAGTTCAATAGCTGTATTTGGCCCAAGTACACCAAAAAACGATGCTGGTCAGTATGCAATTACAGAGCCAACGACGATCTATGGTGTTAGTAAATTGGCAGGAGAAACCCTGTGTCATTATTATCATAAAAAATTTGGGATAGATATTCGAAGTATTAGGTATCCAGGATTGATTGGATGGGAGTCAATGCCTGGTGGAGGAACCACTGATTATGCTGTGGATATCTTCCATGAAGCAATAAAACATGGGGAATACACATGTTTTTTAGCTAAAGAAAGAACTTTGCCCATGATGTATATGAATGATGCTATTACAGCGACGATTAACATTATGGATGTTCCTTTTGATAAAATAAAGATTAGAACGTCTTATAATCTGTCTTCATTGCACTTTAGTCCAAAAGAATTAGAAGAAGAAATACGTAAACATGTGTGTGATTTTAAGATTAAATATATTCCAGACGAAAGAGATGAGCTTGCACAAGACTGGCCTCAATCTATTGACGATACCTATGCTAGACGTGATTGGGGATGGGAGCCAAACTTTAATTTATCGCAAATGGTTGCTGATATTATTTTAAATTTAAAAAATAGATATAAGAAAGAATTGATTAATGGAACAGTTAAAAATACATAATACATTAAGTGGCAACAAAGAGCTTTTCAAGCCAATTAATCCTGGATCTGTAACAATGTATGTGTGTGGACCAACAGTATATGGTGAGCCACATTTGGGACATGCTAGGCCCGCTATTACATTTGATCTGTTATTTCGCTATTTAAAATTTTTAGGATATAAGGTGCGATATGTTAGAAATATTACGGATGTTGGGCATTTGTTAAATGATGCTGATGAAGGCGGGGACAAAATAGGAGAGAAGGCTAAGGCGCTACACTTAGAGCCTATGGAAGTAGCACATTTTTACACCAAAAAATATCATAGCGCGATGTCTAAATTAAATGTGACCAATCCAAGTATAGAACCAGCTGCATCGGGGCATATTATTGAGCAAATAGGAATGATACAAAAAATTATTAATAATGGTTTTGGCTATGAAGTAAATGGTTCAGTTTATTTTGATGTAGTAAAGTACAACAAGGATCATAATTATGGAGTTTTATCTAGAAGAAAGATAGAAGACTTGATTGAAAATAGTAGAGAGTTAGAGGGTCAGTTGGACAAAAAAAACGCAGTAGACTTTGCTTTATGGAAAAAGGCTTCGCCAGAACATATTATGAGGTGGCCATCCCCTTGGGGAGATGGTTTCCCCGGATGGCATCTTGAGTGCTCAACGATGAGTTGCAAGTATTTAGGAGATGAATTTGATATTCATGGAGGGGGCATGGACCTAGTCTTCCCTCATCATGAAGCTGAAATTGCACAATGTTGTGCCGCTAATAAAAAGCAAGGGGCTAAATACTGGATGCACAACAATATGATTACAATTGGAGGTCAAAAAATGGGAAAATCATTAGGCAATTTCATCACACTCTCTGAATTTTTCAAGGGGACTCATAATAAATTAGAAAAAGACTATCACCCAATGGTTATTAGGTTTTTTCTGCTACAGGCCCATTACCGAAGCACGATAGACTTTTCCAATGATGCGCTTCAGGCTGCCGAAAAAGGATTAGTTCGACTTTTTAATGGAATAAAAACCTTAAATGAATTATTCCCAAAAGACAGGTCTACTATAGACATATCCTCATTTAAATTAAAATGCGACAATGCGATGAATGATGATTTAAATACCCCCATCGTATTATCACATTTATTTGATGCCGTTAAAGTAATTAATTCGACAAAAGAGGGCAAGCACGATTTATTGGCGCATGATATTGAACAGTTGAAAGAGTTATTTCATAAATACGCCATCACTGTGTTCGGTCTTTATGATATCCATGATGATGGGGAGAGCACTAATATAGAGGCTTTAATGACCTTAATACTAGATATCAGAAATGACTTAAAAAACAATAAGGATTGGGCAACAGCAGATAAGATTAGAAACGGGTTAATAGATTTAAATATTGAAATAAAAGATGCAAAAGATGGGACCAATTGGAATTATAAAAAATAGCTTTATCATTTTTATCGCAATACTGCTTTGCTCGTGTAAAAATAACATCAACACAAGCCAGCCAATACCCCAAGCAACAAAGGTACACGTGATGACTCCATCATTTAATCAAGATTCAGCATATGCGTATGTTAAACAACAAGTTGAATTTGGCCCTCGTGTTCCAAATAGTTTGGCGCATCAAAATTGTCATAACTATTTAGTTAATACTTTAAAAAGATTTGGAGCTAAGGTAGCACTCCAAAGTGACATTGTTAATAGGTATGATGGATTGGAGATGAACATGAAAAATATTATTGCTTCCTTTAATCCGGATAATTATAAACGAATTTTATTGTGCGCCCATTGGGACACTCGATTTATTGCAGATAATGACACTAAAGATATCGATCTTCCTATTTTGGGAGCAAATGATGGAGGTAGTGGGGTGGGCGTTTTATTAGAAATAGCGCGTCAAATTTCTTTAAACCCGATTAATATTGGGATAGATATCATTTTTTTTGATGTTGAGGACCAGGGGCCTCCAAATAATGAAATAAATTCGCCACCGCATAGCTGGTGCTTAGGTTCTCAATACTGGTCTCGGAACCCTCATCAACAAAATTATTTTGCAGAATATGGTATTCTGTTAGATATGGTAGGCGCTAAAGATGCTAAATTTACAAAAGAGGGGGTTTCTGTTCAATTTGGGTCAAGAATTGTGAATAAAATTTGGGATATAGCTTCCAATATAGGATATTCTAATTTCTTTGTTGACCAAAAAACCCCTCCAATTATAGATGATCATTTATATATTAATAACCTTATTCATATCCCCACTATTAATATAGTAGAGTATGATCAAAACACCCATAATAGATTTAATGAAAACCACCATAAGCATTCTGATAACATGGATATCATAGACCCAATAACATTGAGGGCTGTTGGTCAAACTGTATTGGAGGTAATATATCAAGAATAGATTATCGCTTTAATTTAAATAGCCATTTATTTGTTAATGTATTTGTCTTAATTTTAGAGAGATCTAATTTAGGAGAAAAAAGTAATTGCTCGTTTTTTCCCATAAATGCTGTTTTATATTCACATGTTATTTTTGCATCTTTAATTTTAAACTTTTGGTCTGCTTCTAATTTTATTTTTTTAGCAAGAGGAACAACGAGATCAGGAAAGTATAATAAATTATTATATTGTTTATCAGTAAGCATATTTGAAATATTCACCGCATATTTTTCGTTTGTCTCTTTATTTGTAATAAAATAATTCACCTGAGAATCTTTGTACATAATTTTCATTCGCCAAGCAAACCTTTGGCCAACACCATTATAATCGACGTGTCCATTAAAAAAAATATGTCTAAAAGGTAGTGCTGTTTGAAGGATTAAAAAAAACAGAAGAAAACTTTTTAAAATAGAGGATTGAGAAAACACTATTCTTTTTTTATTTGTAAGGTTGAAAAGTTTATTCAAATGATTACTTGGAATAAATAATATAAGAGTGGAAATCATTAAAAATGGGAATACGCCAATTTCACCCACATCACGAAATAAATAGTAATTACTTAAATGAAACACTATAACAATGGTAAAGGTAAATATCTTGAATCGCGTTATAAATAATAGAAAACCCACGATTAAATCAAAAAACAATCCAGAGTAAGTTGCAAGAAAAACAACAAAGTGCTCGGTAAAAATATTGTTTTTTGTTAGTTCAGCCTTCACTTCGAATATATGTTTTAATGGCTGCAAATCAAATAACCAATATGGATTTATTTTGTTGATGCCTGCAATAAAATAGACAAGAAAAACCATCATCTGTAAAGCGAGTAAGGATATTTTAGGGACATGACTATTTGTTGAAAATGATGGTTTTCGTTCGTTTAGGAAAAGTAAAAAACAAATTAATGAAATAAAATAATAATGATTATTAAAATAGCCCTTGTCAAGTAGCCAAAAATATGTAAAACAGCATAAAAAAATAAATGTAGCTACTCTAGCAAACCTATTGTATAACATCCCTAAATTAGATGCTAACATAATATAGGAAAGAAGGATTAGGTTTTTCTCCATCATTGGTTCCAAGCCGTCAATAAAGGGGAATAGAATTAATGGGTTTGTTATGTTATTTTGAATAAAGTTTGTAGAGATAAAATAGTAGGTTTGAATGAGTAAAATGGCACCAAAAACTAATCTAAATAATGTTATAGAAATACTAGGAATAGGTTTGTTAAGGTTTTCTAAAAATGTTAAGCAAGATTTCCCCAAGACATATTTTTAAAGTCAAAATAATTAAATTTTAATGAAATAGTTACATTTACTAGTATAATTATATTTTCTAATGATATCAGCGGGAGAAAAAAAACTATTTTTAATAGATGCTTATGCTTTAATATATAGGTCTTATTTTGCTTTTTCAAAAAATCCAAGAATTACATCCAAAGGCTTTGATGTTTCTGCCATTTATGGTTTCACCAATATTTTACTAGATTTAATTAACACAGAGAAACCATCTCATCTAGGTGTCGTTTTTGATACGCCCCAAAAAACACAGCGGCATATTGAATATTCTGAATATAAAGCAAACAGAGATGCAATGCCTGAGGGAATATCTGAAGCCATCCCATATATTAAAAGAATGCTAGATGCTTTTAATATTCCGATTTTATTTGCTGATGGATATGAGGCAGATGATGTGATTGGCACTTTGGCAAAGAAAGCTGAAATTAAAGGTTTCCATGTTTATATGATGACTCCTGACAAGGATTTTGCTCAACTTATTACTGATTACACTTTTATGTACAAGCCCGGCATTCGTGGGAATCCAAATGAAATTTGGGATATTAAGAAGGTTTGTCAAAAATTTGACATTGACCATGTAGGTCAAGTAGTAGATTTTTTAGGAATGGTGGGAGATGCCGTGGACAATATACCAGGAATTGCCGGGGTTGGCCCCAAAACAGCCTCAAAACTACTTAAACAACATGGTTCTCTTGAAAAAATCTATGAATCTGTAGGTGAACTGGAAGGAAAGTTAAAACAAAAAATAACTATATCTAGAGAAAAGGCATTTTTGTCTAAAAAATTAGCAACTATCATCACAGACGCTCCAATTAAATTAGATGAAAATAACTTACAGTTGTCCAAGCCTAATTTAAAAGAATTAAAAACAATTTGCACAGAATTAGAGTTTAAAAGAATTTTGCGGAGGGTTATAGAAAAATTTGATCTACAAACTAGTCAATTGAGTTCATCAAAAAATGTACAATTAGATATGTTTAATATTAGCCCAGCACTCATAGAATCAACATCCCCCAAGGGGAATTTGATTTCAAATCTATTTGCTCTTCAAACTTGTATTAGGCAATTCAAACGCCATAAATTTGTTGGATTTTTTTTACTATCCACTCAAGATAGACCCAAGGGTCTTTCTATTTCATTTTCAGAAGAAAAAAGCCACTATGTCGTTTTTAGTGAAAACTTCACTTTATCTCAATGTTTAGATGCTCTGTCTCCTGTCTTCTCCTCAGAAGATATAGAGAAGATTTTTTTTGACTCCAAATTCTGTATTAGTTTATTATTGAATCAAAAAATTAAGATTAATGGCCCAATTTTTGATATTCAGATTGCTGAGTACTTGATTAATCCGGACAGCAATCGCACATTAAGCGGGATGGCTCAAAAATATAATATTGAAACGATAAATTTAGAATTATTAAATTTGAACCTTGCTAAAGATTTGTCTAATTATCTAATCATAGGATCGTGTTTGTTAATTAGGTTGAAAAACACGTTATTAAATCTAATAAATGAAAATAAATTAAATAAGCTTTTATATAATGTTGAGCTACCCTTAGTTCGTGTTCTTTTAAGAATGGAGAAAGAGGGGATCAGTATTAATAAAGAGGCTTTATCAGAACAATCTCATTATTTGACAAGTCAGCTGTTATTATTAGAAAAAAGCATTTTTTCCCATGCAAAGGAAGAGTTTAATATTGCATCGCCAAAACAATTAGGTGAAATTTTGTTCCTTAAGTTAGAATTAGCAAAAAAACCTAAAAAAACAAAATCAGGCCAATTTTCAACTAGTGAAGTAGAGCTAAAAAAAATTACAGGGAAACACCCTATTGTAGATGATATATTATTATATAGAACATACCAGAAACTCCTTTCTACCTATATTAATGTTCTTCCAGCCCTTGTAGATCAAAACGATAAAAAAATACATACAACATTTAATCAAACAGTTACAAACACAGGAAGACTTAGCTCAAGTAACCCCAATTTACAAAACATACCGATTAGGAAACATGCAGGGAGGGATGTGAGAAGAGCCTTTGTTTCTTCAGGGGCGAATTATGTGTTAATGTCGGCAGATTATTCACAAATCGAACTGCGTTTAATAGCGGAATTAAGTAATGAGGAAAATATGATAAATGCTTTTTTAAATAACGAAGATATTCATGCATCAACAGCCTCCAAGGTCTTTAATGTGAGCTTAAATGATGTGAATTCTGATATGCGATCAAGTGCTAAAATAGTTAATTTTGGAATTATATATGGAGTTTCAGCATTTGGATTAAGCGAACAAAGCTCATTAAGCAGACAAGAGGCTTCAGAATTAATTAAAGTTTATTTTTCAACTTATCCTCATTTAAAAGCGTACATAGACAATCAAATTGAATTTGCTAGAAACAATGGTTATGTAGAGAGCATTTTAGGAAGGAAAAGGTATTTGAGAAATATTAACTCAAGAAATTCATTTATTAGGGGGCATGATGAGCGAAATTCTGTTAATATGCCGATACAAGGTTCGGCAGCAGATATTATTAAACTAGCTATGGTTGAGATAGATAAGGTTTTTGTTGATAGAAATTTAAAATCTAAGATGTTAATTCAAGTGCACGATGAACTTGTTTTTGATGTTTTTTTACCTGAGAAAGAGACGGTCTCCAACATTGTAAAGAATATAATGGAAGATGTATATCCAACAACAGTACCCTTAAAGGTGGACATTGGATTTGGTTCAAATTGGCTAGATGCCCATTAAATAGATAAGTAGAACGGCTTATTTTTTGATATATGAGTAAAGTACCAATAGGGCCGCGACTCCAATGAAATTAGTTTGACCAAACTGACCTATGGCTAATGAGATATTTCCAACGACATTCCATCCAAAAAGAGGTGATCCTGTTATCAGCTGAACTACCACCCCAAGACATAAAAACGGAACAGCAATTTCGATACCCTGCTCAACAATATTTTTTATTTGTGTAACTATATTTTTCATGTTTTGCGTTATTGATTTCTAATCAAACTTAAGACAATTAATTTAAAATAAAAAAAAGCCCGCATTTAGGCGGGCTTTCCCTTATTCAAAAAGATGATTACTTAAGGAATGCTAAAACAACAAGCAGTGTAACTAATCCCGTAAAATCGTTTCCGATTCTACCAATCGCATCTCCAATAGCACCAATTACATCAATAAACCCACCAACTCCAGCTATTTG
>CETB01028710.1_pt1 | contig 12782 bp, 13 predicted proteins | sample 356381 | NCBI WGS metagenome assembly CETB01 (sample SAMEA2622545, study PRJEB7988) | marine metagenome | biome: marine biome (ENVO:00000447); feature: deep chlorophyll maximum layer (ENVO:xxxxxxxx); material: "saline water (ENVO:00002010), including plankton (ENVO:xxxxxxxx)" | depth 155 m | reverse complement strand
TTGATCTTTCATCCATTAGATTGAATCTAACGTGCTTTGCTGGTTTATTATATCCTGCTGGTTTGTATACATCACCTGTTTTCTTATCTATGAATGCATGTACTGATGAATCTCTGTACTCATATTTTGGTGAAGGTCCCATGTCATCAAACTCTTGCATAACAATCTTAATGTACTTACGTCCTACGTATGATACAAATTTGTTAAGACCTGCTGTACCTTCCATGATCTTAGAGAGAACACCTTGATGATATCCAGTTGAATCTCCGTCCTTTAGAATAGATCTGTTGTGATGTGCTATGCTATTATCTGCATAGTCTTTGTCTAATGCGTTGATTAATTCTTGTGTTCTTTCTGCTACGGTCATGATAGTAAGATTCTTGTGTATGTACTTATTATAAGGGATTTTATACCCGATGCGTGGAAGTGTGTGACACATATTAAAGTGTCTCTAATATGATATCTCTTACTCTCTCACGATCTAAACTATCACCATAACCCCATGTCCAATGAACATACTCTAGGTCACCTTTCTCAATTCTTTCAATGTACACATCAAGTGCATCTTCAATCATCTGACTAGTTAATCCTTCAATAGGATATAATACATCTGGATGTGTTGGTAAGTAGAATGATTCAACATACTCAACGAATAACTGTCTATTTGCTGCTGCTTCTGCTTCTTCAATAGAGTATGGTGCATCTGATACCATTTTCTCTGCAAATTCGTTGAGTTGAGTTGTCATGTGTTCCTTTGTTGCTTATGTACTTATTATAAAGCATATAACGACGCATGCAATCAATCGTGTACAGTTTGTGAACTGTCCACCTTCTTACAATCTTTCCAATATTGTCTGTACACTAACAAATTACATTGTTTGTAACCATGTAGTGTATTCTCATCCTCCCACTGTGCCACACATAACGTAAAATAATGGTGATCTATAAATGTGATGAAACCTGACTCATCACCATATTGTATGTGATCACCGACAGAGAATGGGAACGACATAACTATAAGGCAAATTTACTTATAGAAATACATGTCATGAATGTCAGCATAATTACGACATCCCATCCTTTAGTACGTATGAAATATGGTATGCTAATTGCATCAGCAATAGCATGCATCACAGTACCAGTGATGACATTTACATGAAGGATAATAAAATATGAGATCACAATCATACATGATCCAATAATCCTGCTAATTGTATCCACTTTCAATGTCATGAAACTATCTAATAATGGTGAGCGAAAACAAAACTGAGGGTCTATTGTGCATTACCCCAACGGTCATGTGACTGCTTCTAAGTCAGTCTAGTCAGGAACTCGTTTGTTTTCGCATTTCTATTATAGTATATAAAGTATCGATTGCAACCATTTGTTAGACACTTGTAACACTGTCACATTAAAGGGTGCTACCTTTATGGAATTTTGCTATATCTGACATAGTAATGTGAGCAGCATACTTATATTCATTCATTTCTTTCTTACCTGGAATTGTGGTAGGAGTATACTCATACCCATCTTCATTTGATGGTGTCCAATCAGGGTCTTTACCCCACTCATTCCAATCCTCCTCATTTAATAGGACTGTCTTGGGTGCTTTGCCACTCATCTTAGCAGCATCATCAGCATGTTGTTGATGATATGATTGAAGTCTCTCTAATTCTGACTGTAAATCAGAATGAAACTCATCAACAGATGCATCATCAAGATACATTTGAATTGCTTCTGCTAACATTGTTCTTCTACTTTTCATTTTACTTCCTTATAGTATTAAGATAGTCTAGTACGTGATCTCTCACTGCCATGAGTTCATCAAAACATTTTTGATTATGAGCACATCCACGTAGAGTACTGTCTGGTTTCTGTACTGACTCAATGAATAAGTCTAGTCCACGATTCCACTTCTCATCACGAGTTTCTTCATGATCTAGTGAGTTTTGGTCTTTCATAGGAATTTCTTAAGAGGTGTGTGACGTGCAATACGGTTGTTTGCCATCTTAACATACTCTTCATGAATTTCAACACCAATGTATCTTCTATCATAATTTAAGCATGATATGGCAGTAGTTCCTGATCCCATAAATGGATCTAGAACTAGATCATTCACAAAACTATAGTATTGAACTATCTTATCAGATAACTCAGTTGGGTATGGTGCTAAGTGTTTTGATGTGGTCTCAGGATTGAAACACCATACATTACTACGTTCATACCCATCAGGAACTAATGATTTTTCAAGTATCTCAGGTGAATATGATCGTACTGTCTTATCTATAAGAAATGATGCAGGTTTCTTGAATATTAATATAGTCTCTGTAACAAGATTTGGTTTATATGCTACTGGTTTACGATGCTGAAAGAATCCACCGTTACGATTAACAGCAGATCCTTCTGGTTTTAACCATATAATATCATCAATGTATTGCCATCCAATTCTCTCCATAATACTAAAGAAGTGGAATGGTATCGCAAGTCTCTTACTCTCATGTGCTCTTGACTCACGTGCTTGTATGACTGGTGATAAATTAACAGCACACATTCTACCTTGTTCAGTTACTCTAAACACTTGACGAAATATATCCTCAAGGAATTGTAGATACTCATCATACGTAGGCCACTGTGCATATGCCTTTGCATTATAATATGGAGGTGATGTACATGTTAACTGTACAGTCTCCTCCATTTTAGTTAAATGATTTAATGCATCATCATGTATGATCATCCTATCTTCCTGCATGATGGTTTGTTACTATTACAGTCTCCATTTAATATTGATTTACGTCCATGACATAGTTTACAGTATGTCTTGACATTATCAGGGACATTGTTATGATGATCACCATCTAAATGATCTAAGTCAAGACTATTCTCGAATCCTACAAATGTGGATACAGGACATATCCATCCTAGATGACCATCAGCATTTTCACAATAGTTCTTTTTATGTCTTGTAACACCAGGTCTATCAATTCCTTTCTTACGTGCAGTGGCACAACTAGAACATTCTGATTTGAATGACCAATACTTCCACTCTCTTACCTGTACATTATTATTACAACCATCATTGACACATGTAGGAAGTGTGTGTCCTTCTGCAAAGAATCTTGCTTTCTGTTGTTGTGATACTGTAGAAGGCATCGTTTAACTAACGCTACTACTAGTATAGCGGAAGTTTGTTAGGTATGCTATTGATACGTTCAGTTTGTAAACTGGCATAGTCCTTATGCAATTCACATCCAATGTATGCTCTACTATTCTTCTTAGCTACCATAGCAGTAGTACCTGATCCTAAGAATGGATCTATAATAATATCACCCTCCTCTGATCCTGCTAGAATGCAAGGTTCAATCAAATCAGGTGGGAAAGTAGCGAAGTGAGCACCCTTGTAAGGTTTGCTAGTTATCGTCCAGACAGATCTTTTATTCTTTGTTCTATATGATTTTGTAAGTCCTGTGTGGGGAGAGAGTCCTGTTCCTTCGTTGTGATATTTTCCGTTGGTTCTATCTCTTGTTCCCCAATCTTTTGCGGGTTCTTTGATTGCTTCATTGTCGTAGTAATACTTCTTACTTTTACTTAGTAAAAAGATATATTCGTGTGATTTTGTGCATCTATCTCTTACTGACTCTGGCATAGGATTTGGTTTGTTCCAAATAATATCCTGCCTCAGATACCAACCATCAGCACGTAGTGCAAATGCTAACATCCAAGGTATACCAATAAGATCCTTGCTTTTCAATCCTTCTAGTTTATTTCCTCTAGCAGGTGAAAAACTAGGCAAATCTTGTTTAGTTTTACTTACTGTTTGTTTAGGATAGTTCCCATCACTTCTATAATTGTAATAGGTATCACCCATGTTAACCCATAATGTACCATCATCAGTAAGTACATCACGTACACCTCTGAATACTTCTACCAGACTATCAATAAACTTTTCTGGTGTTTGTTCTTGTCCAATCTGGTCTTCCTCACCACCATAGTCACGTAAACCATAATAAGGTGGAGATGTTACACACATACGTGGTCTCTCAGAGATACCAGTTGTAATCTGTCCATGTAATGTCTTGAGTGTATTACGACAATCACCAAATAATACTGTGTTTCTCATTTTTTAAAGACACCAAATTTAGTTAATAAGTAAAGTGATAGTACTGTCCAGAATACTACTTCTAATCCTATGTTATTCATTTACTATAATGTTTCATCATTAAGTTGTAAGCAACTTGATAGTTACAAGCTTTGAGTATTTCACCATTGTGTATGACCATGTACCTGTTGTGCCTACCAGCACAAGGAACAGCAGCCCATTCACCATAAGGATTTTTAGTAACAAATCCTGGCATCATAAACTTATCGTCTAATAGATACGGATTGTCTAATTTCTCTAGGTTGGGTCGGGCACGTTTTGCCATACTATATCACCGTATGTGTCTAAGACATACGCATTTATGAAATGATCTGAGTCAGGGCAGTCTGCTTGCTTGGGAAACCAAGCACTAGCATTCACTGTAGCAGTGTCCTCTGTTTCAAACCTGATAGTAGTATACACCCCTTGTTTGATGATGTCAAGTGCATACTCATCAATGAATCCTTCATACCATGAATTCACTGTTGTCTTCTTACTTGCATCAAGATTATTATATGTGCTAAGATCCATGTATACCAAATAACATTGGTTACGATTAGCATAATATTCCATCAACTGAAATACTGATAGTTCGTTACCCTCTATGATCATGACATATTACCTAATTCATCACTAGCATCTTTGATAATTCTTTCTAAGAAGGTTCTATTCTTCTCAGTATCTAGATCCTCTCTAGGAGTTTCTATTCTATCTGTTTTAATCTTATCATACTCAACCAACATATCATTGAAGTATGTCTTATCAGTCTCTGACTTGAGTGTCAAGAAGTATGCTATCTTATCTCTGAACTTCTTAAGTCTATGCTTACCCATTTCAATGAACTGGTCAGCAGTTGCAAGATAATCTTCAGTTGGGAAGTCTACCTTGTATACTTTATTATAAAACTCTGGAGATATAGGGAACTTAGTATTCTCTGTGTCATTAGTAAACTCGGTAGAATCAGTTAGTTCTCTTAGTTTAGTTCTATACAATGTATACTGTGCTTTAAGATCAGCATCAATTGGTGCATCAGGTAACTGTGTCCAATCTGTTTCATCCAACAAGAAATTTCTTGCTAGTCTTATACTAAATGGTGAGACTGCTTTCTGCTTAGAATACATTCTAGCTAATTCATCTTGGAAATCTTGGTTCTCAAGTGAATCAATTAAATAGAATCCTTCAATTAGTTTATCTTTAAATGCAGTTGCTTCGGCAGCACCAACTGCCTCCATCTCATAGTCAACCCACTTAAATGTATTAGTCTTAAAGTCTTTTACATACTTCCTACGCTTTGCAGTGTATGAATCATTGGTAAAATACTGAAACGTGATGAGTTTATCCTTGTCACTATCCCATAAAGGGTATAACAATGGAGTGAGTGTGTCCTTCCAATATGTTTCAGGAATAGTCTTTGGTGTACCGTTGTATTCAATCTCTTGATTGATAACATCTAACTGTACTTGCAGTACTGGTGCATCTGCCATTGTATTATTAGTATCTCCGTTATATTTAGAAAGCTTTGATCAAGTACTTGCATAATATGTAAGGATGCAAGAGTGGTACATCAATATCAGGATCAATAGTTGCTTGTGGTTCTATCTTAGTAGTTGATTTTAATGTCAACGTTGCTTCAGAAGCACCAAGACCAGAACTATATGTAATACCTGGACCTGTCTCACCTTGAACAGTATAACTTAGTGAGTCAACACCTGGTTTACTGATCTTACCAGCAGTAGGAACAAATACAAGACCACTCACCTTTTCATTCCAATAAATGAATTCACATATACCATAGTGATCACTGTCTGCATCATTATCATTAGCAGCACTAGGTGTTGCACGTGGTTGTTCAATCTTTATCTTAGTACCAACTGCTTTAGCATCTGTTGGCATTGCTACTGAATAAGTATACCATTTAGTATCACCACTTGCACCATCCCATGATTGACTGAGTACAGGAACATCACCAATAATAGGATCAGTTCTAACTGAGTTTGGTGTAATAATAGTATCAATTAATGTCCAATCAGTTGAATCAGCAGCTTGATAGTATACACGTAGCACTTCTTCTGGTATGTTACCACCATTGACACCATTACCTCTACATGCCTTGATGGAGAAATAATTACAATTGGTTGTGTCAACTGGATTCAATGTAATGAATCGTGTGCCAGTTGTACCACTGAGACCACCGAACTTGACATAGTTGGTATATTGTTGTGAACTATTAGCAGCAAGGAATAATTGATCAACAACACCAGCAGCATCATCAACTGTGGATGTAACCTTAGTACCACCACCAGCTCCATTCATAACATAAACGTATGGTATCTCTGTGTATCCACCACCAGCAGAATCTAAATTGATTGCTGTTACTTTATTAGATGCTACAGTTACTGATGCTTGAGCAGCAGTAGTAGCACCACCACCAGTAATATAAACGTCTGGTACTTGTGTGGTTGGTAGTTTAAAGTTGCCAGCACTACCAGTACCAGTACCATTACCAACAATATTTACATCCCATACTGTGTTGTCTTGTGATCCTGATGCAACAATGTCACCTGTTGATGTACCTGTTGATCCACCAGTATATCCAACAATCTTACCCAATCCAATCTTAACATATCCATCACTACCATTACTTGTAGAACCAGTAGTTTGTCCGCCTGGACTAACACCTGCTCCACCACCACCAACTGTAACTGATACTGAACCAGGATTATTTAAGCTAGACCATTGTATTGATCCACCCCAGATACCACCTGATCCACCACCACCGCCACCAGCAGTCCAGTAATCATTATTATATGTGACGCTTAAACTAACACCGCCACCACCAGTATTTGAATGACTGAATGAATTAAGACTAAACCAGTCAGTACGATAAGAACTAACACCTGATAGTCCTGCACCACCACCTTGGTGACCTCCATCTCCTCCAGGAGCACCGCCTGGACCTCCTGATGCACCACCATTTCCTTGTCCACCAAATGACACACCATTTCTAGCAACGCCAGCACCGCCAGCTCCACCTCCACCACCGATACATCCGTAGTGTCCACCGACACCACCAGCACCTGGACCTAGAGCTTGAGTTGTTCCATCTGGTTGAGAATATCCTGATGGTGGTCCTCCACCATTAACGCCAGCACCACCGTCATAACCAGATGCACCAGCACCTCCACCGCCACCAGCACCTCCAAGAATTTGTGTACCACGCATGATCATGCCAGCAGCACCACCGCCACCGCCGTCTGCTTCTTGGTGTCCTTCACCACCGTATCCACCATTAGCACCCATGCTATTGGATCCACCATTTCTACCACTAGCAGCACCACCAAATTTAACATTCCACCCACCAGTTGAGAAACTACTCAACTGTGAACTGATCATGTCAATGACCATAGTCGCACCAGGATATCCTGTATATCCACCACGACCAGCATCTCCACCGTCTCCACCTCTTACTGTGAACTGTACTGCACTTGGATTAGTAATACCCTGAGTATTAAATGTACCATCACTATTAAGTGTCTCAGTATATGTACCACTTTGTCCACCGACAAGTAGATTTATACCAACAGTTCCATTTCCTGGTTGGTTCTCACCCCATACTCCAGCAGTTCCACCACCGTTAGGATCATTTGGATAGTCTGCGACTGGCCAACCATCTGATGTCTGACCATTAGCACCAGCACCACCATCCTGACCATCTGTATTACCAGTGGCTGAAACACTACCAGATTGTGTGGCACTACCACCATCACCACCGTCTCCTCCTTGCTGTCCGTTGGATGCACCGCCACCGCCTCCACCAGCAGCAACCATGTTGAGATCACTACCAACAACTATACTACTATTGCCACCATCATTACCAGCAACATTACCAGCAGCACCTGATCCACCACCACCAGTAACTGTGTATATTAATCTGTCTGGTGTGCCTGATATATTTCCTAAGTTAATGCTATATGATCCTGGTGATGAATATGTCCACTCATCTGAATAATCATATACAGGAGTACCACCAGTGTTAACTGTTCTACCACCAATATTAGATGAACCAGTAAATTGTTTCATTACTGGGTCAGGTATGTATGTCTGGAACACATAAGAACCAGCACCTTGAGCACCTGATGCCATATAGAACTGTTCATTTGCAGCAGCAGTTGGATCTTTAAGTGAACCAATACCACCAGCACCACCAAATGCATCAAATACATCATAGGTAGCAACAGTATTATCTGTAATAGGACTTCTTAATAGTCCATGCTTGTGTGTGAATACAATACCACCAGTAGGATACCATCTAGCAAGTCTACCTCTACCTTCACGATAGTCTTGTAGATACCTATCACCACCTGCTTCTGCTTGATATGAATTAAATCCTGGTACAGTATGATATACTGTGTGACTATGTTGAGGAGCACCAGAGAGTTTAGTCTCTCTCATTGTTATATCAATCTGCTGTTGACCAATAATAGTACACTCAACAGTCTCAACAACATTCTCATATCCAGTAGTAACTATTCTACCAAGTGAAAAATATTCATCTTGTTGATCCTTATCAAGATACCATGCACCACCTGTAGTACCAACACCAAGAGTTGAGTTACCTACGTTAGGAGAGTTGTTACCAAATACAGGACCATTACCAACAATCTTTCTTGTTCTTAAATCAGGTACTTTAAATGTTCCTAAGTTTGGATCACCCCACCATTCCATTACATTACTATTATTGATACCTTCAATAGAACCATCATCACTAGTAATTCTTGCTTCAGCAACAACACCAGATCCACCACCACCTGTGAATGTTATTGCGGGTGCAGTTACATATCCTTGACCAGGATTAATAACATCAACACGTACAACCTTTCCATTTTCAACTGTTGCACTTGCTGTGGCATCTATCCCACCAGCAGGAGCAGCAGCAATTGCTACGTTAGGATTAGATGTATAACCAGATCCACCATTTGTTATATCAATACCACTACTAGCTCTACCACCATACTTGTTACCAATTAATTCAAATAATCCTGGAAAATCACCAATATTATACTCTGCTCCATCACAATACAAATAACCCTGATGAGTATATGCAGGATCATCTTTTACTGAATATGCATTACCAGTAGTCTCTGTTAAACCAGGAAATGTGGTAGCACCAAACTTAACAAAATTATGATCATACGAATTTGTGCCAGTCTTTAAATTGGGTACAATAGCACCCACTGGTGTTGTATCTACGGTAAGATCTGTATAGAAACCTTGCCTAGCATTTCTGTATAATTGTGTTGATGTCATTAGATCTTAATTAGGTATTCCATTACAACAAAAGGAGCACATGCACTATCTATTGAAACTGATTTGTCTGCACCAACTGTCATAGTAGTTTGTAAATTCTCAGGTGGAATGACAATAGCATTTGTCTTAACCTGATAGTTATGATCTCCTTTCTCTAAATCAATACGATGATTATGTATAGTAGGATCGAGACCTCCCTCACGTGGTAATTCTGCTGTATCTGTTATAGTATTCTCTAGGTCTGTTGTAGCACGACCAGTAACTACTGAATCGTTTGCTTGTAGTGGTAACACATCATATAAACTGTTACCAAGAAAATCTTCAGGTACACCTTGAGCACCCTGAATATATGTTGGTTGAACTGTTAAAGTATCATTAGAAACAGCACCTCCACCTGGAACACAAACAAATAATAACTGTACGACGTTTCTATAACGTGCTATATTAGATCCATCAGCAGAACCAGCAAGTGTTCCTCTATTAATAGGACCCATTGTTGAGTTTAATATACAATTATATGTGTATTGATCACCAGCACCATATATGCAGTGACCCCAATAGATAGTACCCTGTGCAAATTGTGTTGATGTTGCACCACCACCTGAACCTGGAGACCATTTATCTATAGCAAAACAAGGTTGTTGACCTGATCCTGCTATTCCACTACTATTTGTAGTTCCATCCAACCAATCCTGAATAGGAATAGTAGAAGCATTTCTTCTACCAAGTTGACCCTGAACCTGTGGAGCATTAGTACCAGTCTCTGTTACTGCTAAGTTTCTCGCTCTTACAGCAGAGTGGAAGTGTGAGTGTGGATGAATAGTATTCTCTTCAGCACCTTCACTATCTGTACGGTGTGTTGCACCAGCATATGACCAAGAGGGTTTACCTCTAATATCAATCTCTTGACTTGGTACTGAGATAGATCCACTATAATCTATTCTAACATTATCACCAATAGCAGAGACTGCTTCAATACCAATACCAGATCTACTAACCTCTGTACCTAATACATTATCTAATCTTATATTATTATATAATCCTGAGTTAGCACCTGAAGTTGGTTCAGGATACTTAGAACCAAGATCAGGAACCATAAACTGTGAATCAGTTAATGTATCAAAGTTTGTTAGATCATTATTCTTTCTAATAAACTTACAGTTCTCACCCACACCACATATAGCTGCTAGTTGTGGGTAATCTTCAGCATAGTATTTTGTACCATCACATTTTAAATAACCAGCAGGTAAATTCTTTATATTAAGAGTACCATCAGGTAATCCCTCATATTCCATTGGCCAAATAATAACTTGACCTGTCAGATTACCATACTTAGCTCTTTCTTTAGCGTAAAATGTTGCCATTAGAATGCCTTGATAATGAATGTCATAGTTAACGAAGGTTGTGTAGTATCACATGAAATATTTAGAGCATTTTCTAAACTTTGTGCCTGTAATGCAGAACCATCTGCATTATCAGCAGTATGTGATGGAGGACCAGACATTGATCCTATACCCTGTTGAATTTCAAAACTACCATGATTATGTGCTCTGAATGCAGACTGAACTGGATCCTTATTCTCTGCACCTAAGTTCATTGAAGTTGGCCATGCACCATGTCTAAATTTAAGATCATATGTACCAGAAACTAATGTTGATGCACTAAGAGTAACTTCCCACTGTGGTGTAGGATTAACATCAACTTCTTCAGCAGCTTCCATTGTCTGTACATAAGTACCTTCTCTTAAAATATCATACTTATCATCAACATTAACAGGTGTCACATACATCAATGGAGTTATCTTATCCCACTGTTGCCATGTATCTGGTGCAGTACCATAAGTTCTTCTAAGATCAGTACCACTAGGTAATGTAATTTTATTGGTAGCATCAAGTATGCAACCACTTACTGTAAACACAGCAGCAGTTTCAGGATCGTCTACCAAACCATCCGATCTTACTGGTGATCCTGTATCATATCCAAAGTAGTTTGGTCTAGACCTATATTCCATAGGTCTTGGGAACATACCAGTATGGTTTGGAGTCTTATGTGTATCTACAGGAATAGTATCTAACAACTGATCTGTGTTTCCTCTACTGAAAACTGTTTGTGTGTATGTTGTACTACCATGTCCAGATCCTCTGTCATTAGCATTAGTACGCCAGTTTGCTTCACCAGCAGGAGTAGTACCCCAGTAGTCTTTATTAGAACTGTCTGTTATAAACTCCATGAAACTATCCATACGTGGTAGAGTATGCTCATGAGTTTCATCACCATAGAATGTTATGTTAGTTGCACCATTCTGCCATGATGTTGGTTCAGCAGCTTTAAGAGAACAAGTATTAGGACCATCAGTAGCACAATATACACTAGCAGAACCAGTCATCTCTATACCTTGGTCTGTCCTAAACGTCATTGCACCAGTAGGGTTGGCATTGGTAGATAATATATTATCTGAGTGACCATGAGCAGGAGTATGATTAATACCCAACTTACGATTCAGTGTGTATATTGTCTCAATAAAATCAGGAGCAAACAAAGTTATGTTAGTGAACTTAAAATATAAGTTACCAGCTATATTAAGTGTGAAATCAATATCAGATGTTGCTTCATAGGTTGTAGTAACTGAGACAGTTTCACCATAGTCTTGAACTAGAGAACCTACTACAGACTGAGCATCATTCTGACCATGTTGATACGTTGGATCATTAAGATCTGTATTCTCTAGGTCAGTCATTACTCTATTAGATAACTGAGGTAATCTAAACTCAGCATTCTCATAACCAATATAAGGGAATGGATAATGATCTCCATTAAGATCAACCATACTACCACCGTAGGTGTCACCTAAATTTGATGCAAGTAATGGATAGTCAGCAGCTTTTAAAGTCTGACCTGTACATACTATCCATCCTCTAGGTATATTGGAAACAAGGAAACCTGTACCACCATCACCGCTCCAAGGTAGGATAGTTCCTACCTTTGCAGTTCTCATGCTTTTAATAGAATCGTAGAATGCAGTCATATCTTTAGAGTTCGATTAACCACCATCCTCTTAATCCAGGAGGAATGGTTTGAGCAGAAGGAGACCCTTCAACGTCAACAGTACCAGCATAAACTAGACCGAATGATGCGTTGCGTGTCTGAATAATTAACTCACCTGAATCCCATGCTGTATTCAATGTCTGACCAGCACCAGCAGCGATACGAGATCCACTACCATCACCTTGAACATTCGTGGCAATATTATTGATCTTCTTCGCTCTGATAATCAGACTTGTGTTGTATGTGAGGTTACCACTCAATTCAACAAATCTAATCATGTCACCTGTTTGTGCAT
>CETB01170934.1_pt1 | contig 12807 bp, 12 predicted proteins | sample 356381 | NCBI WGS metagenome assembly CETB01 (sample SAMEA2622545, study PRJEB7988) | marine metagenome | biome: marine biome (ENVO:00000447); feature: deep chlorophyll maximum layer (ENVO:xxxxxxxx); material: "saline water (ENVO:00002010), including plankton (ENVO:xxxxxxxx)" | depth 155 m | reverse complement strand
GATCATCTGAAAAGGCCCAGTGTTTTTCCACCAACACAGAAACTTCTCCTCCACATGAAAGACCAACAGACAAAGCCAGTTCATCTTCAACTCCATAATTTAGCTGTCGGGGCTGCCCTGTTTCAAGAACCTCAAGTGCTTCCTCAATTACAGCGCCTTCAATGCATCCTCCGCTAACAGAACCTGCTACCTTCATACTTGGCCCTATCAGCATGCCAGCACCTGTTTTTCTGGGAGCAGAACGCCATGTACTGACTACCCTTGCCAGCACGAAAGCCTCTCCAGAATTAATCCATTTCAGCTGATCTTCCCATATATCTCGCATATTTTCTATTAATCTAAAAGTCCTGTAAGGAAGCTTGCAATTCCTGCAGCACATATACCTCGAAAAGCGATGCACTTTGCTTCACCAAGCTTCGTTCCGTCCGGTGCATATACATAGGACCAGAATGTAGTCCAGTCATAGTGAGCTAATAGTTTTCCCTTGTTATTATAAAGTCTTCTGTTTTTTGCACTTCCGATTAGATTCTGTTTTCGATCATCTATTACAACAAACAGTTGGAATCCCCCCTTGATATTTACAAATCCTAGCCGTCCCTTAGCAGTCCCGTCTATGTCCTGAAGTTCCACGTAATCAATATAAACTAGAGCCTGTCCAACTTTCTGTTCTTCGTCATTCAAGATTGAAGTTTTGATTGGCAAGGTAAATAAATTAGCAGGAATTCCAAGCCATATGATAACGAAAAAGAATATTAATCGAAGAAAAATTTTTAAATGTTTCAAAATTATAAAATATTTTATGTATAAAAAATATTGCTATATATTAAATAATTTTATTGTATAAAATAATTCTTGTTGAAAGTAGAAATATATGTTTATTTAATTACTATCTAGCTTTCTTTATTTCTAATTTATTAGATTTATGGATTTGATAAAGTCTTTAACATTCCTTCCCGGAAAGTTGGGTAGCTGAGATTTATTCCAAGATCAATCAAAATCTGATTGGAGATAAAGCGTTCTGTATTGCCAGAAACAGAAGCTGAGGTATCTTGAATTTCACAAAGCATGTCTTCAGAAAAATCTTCACGGTTTTGAATCAGCCATTGTGCTACTTCCCAAGATGGTTTTGGGTCAAAGTCGACAGCATTAACGCACCGCGCTGATTCAGGATTTTTCAGTAGATGAAACACAATTCCTGCTAGGTCTTTAACATGTATGCGGTGAACAGGCGTTCTTGAAAATGGAATATGTTTTTTATACTTTAATCGAATATCAATTCCACGCCCGTTTCCATAAATTCCTCCAGGGCGTATAACATGTAGCTTAAAAAAATTACTGAGTGTTTTTTCAGTAGTTAAACGAAGTCTTCCAGAATTTGTCTCTGCATCAAATTCTGATTCCTCATGCCAAAATCCGTTTCGCTTTGGATAAACTCCTGTACTGGAGATGTAAATAATACGCTTTATATTTGAACGTTTTTTTTTCATCCACTCACCCCATTCATTTAAGCGGACTTTTTCATTTTCAGGATCATTTAGTAATGGTGGAATTGTTAATACAAGTGTTTCAGGGAATTCAGGTAAATCAGGCCATGACTTTTTACTGTTCCAGTCAAAAGGGAAAACTTTAAGTGAGGATTCAGATGGAGGATTTTTATGCCAGGTCCCCCATGACTTATGAATGTCTGCAAAATTATTAGCAAGGACTTTTCCAAGAAATCCCATACCAAGTATCCCGATGGGGGATTCAATAACAGGTTTTTTCATATTTTGTTATTTTATGAAATACATGGGGTGGGGAGATGCAAAGGATTCTGATGAGATTTTGATGGCAACTTCTAAAAGCTCATCTCTTATTTTTGAAGACAAAATATATTGAATATTTATTTTTTTTATCAAACCATATGGATCATGAACTTTCAAGCTAGGATCCCATGCATGGAGAAAATAGATCTTTTGAGTTAACAAATGGTGATATCCTTATCTTTAAGTTAATTTCCTATTTAGCAGATTCCCGTTAAATAGTATGCACAATCTTTTTTAGGGGGATGGGGTATATGATACATATCTGAAATGTGAAAAAGCAGGATTTAATCTAAAAGATGTTTCCCTTGCTGAAATTTGTTTACAGAACATTACATATTCTTCAGGCTCTGATATTAACACTGCTGTTGTTCTGGTTGATTTGGGTCGATTCCTGAAAACCGACGAGGCCACCAAAATCCTTGATCATATCCAGAATTCCAAACATCATTTTTTCCTCTCCGTTATCTTTCATAACCTCAGCAAAGGATCGATGCACGCTTTCGGTAGATTCCATCAGTTCCGCAAAAATAGGATTTTTTAGAAGTGCAAATGCCTTGAGATAGTTTTCAGGGTCCTTCATCGTATCGCTGATTTCATCCCCTAAATCACTGATTTGATCCAGAGCAAAGCTTTTATACTCAGGAAGTTCTTTAATATTGCTTATTGATTCTGAGTTTAATTCTCGAATGCGAATGTCCAAAGTTTTAGCAAATTGATCAGCAGCCTCAGATGACAACTGTTGTTTTTTTGCAACATGTTCAAACCCTGAAACGACCATTCCGTATGAACGACGTAGAGTCATGGTGCTACCATGAGTATCAGCCCTGAGAATGTTGTTCAGTTCAGGATTAGGGGGCATTTTTTTACTACCCAGTTTTGAATTACCAGGTAAATTGGAGGCTTTTCTTGAATCGTTTCCCTGAGCAGTTTCTTTCGAGTCCTTATTTGCTGTAGGATTATGCTTATTTACTGCCGCAGGAATTTTTGAGGATACTTTCATGTTTCCTGTTTTTTTGATTAGTTTGGTATGAGTCGTTCGTAATACAAGAATCCAGCCAAAATCAATTGTTTTGTCTTGAGATTCCTTGATACGGCAAGGCACACTGGCTTTTTTATTTTTGATATTATTAAACTAAAACTAAATTATTGATTCCAGTTTGATCACTTTTTTTCTAAAATTTAGATTTCAGGTAATAAGTCTTTTATGCTTAAGTAACTGTTACTTGTTGGTTTCAGGGTCTAATTTAATTCTGGCCGATGTACCTCAGTATCTGGGACTCAAAAACAAGCTGCTTTCACCATGTCCCAGAACACCTAATTGTGTTTCAAGTCAGGAAAAAAATTCACAAAATTATATTATGCCAATACCTTTTGAAGATTCGATGGAACAAGCTAAAAATAAAATCTACTTAGTTATCAATTCAATGCATAATACAAAAATTATCACTCAAAAAGATTTATACTGGCATGTGGAATTTACCACAAAGATATTTCGATATATTGATGATGTAGAGTTTTATTTTGATGCATATAATTCACTGATTCACGTGCGATCTGCATCCAGAAGGGGATATTGGGATTTGGGAGTAAATCGTAGAAGAGTAGAAGCTATACGTTTCAGGTTTGAAAAATTTGCAAATTAAGAGAACTAGCGCATTTTCCTAAGAAGTTCATCATCAGATACTTTAAAATAGTCTTGGTTTCTCTGTAGAGTTTCAGTGAGGGCAGAGGGTGCATCCGGTCCTGATGCATAAATTTGTTGCTGTGCCTTTTCTGTTCTATTCCAGTTGCACGCAGATAATGTAAAAATCACTGTTCCTAAAAGCAGGTTGATTGAAATAAATTTCATTTAGTATTTTACTCTAGTCAAAGAAAGTCATAGCATATCGAGTATTGCAATATAAGAAATTCTAAATTGTGTCGCAAGTTTTTTGTCAAAAATTGTTTTGTGGAAAAATTTGAAAACAGCTGTAATTGTAAATCCCCAAGCGGGAAATGGTAGAATTGCAAAGATCTGGTTGAACGTTGAGTCATCACTAAAAAAAAGCATTGGATCTTTCAAATTAATTCATACAACCTGCCGTGGTGAAGCCAAACATTTAACCCGTCAAGAACTTCAAAATGGTGCAATCAATATAGTAGCAGTTGGAGGAGATGGGCACCTTAACGAAGTTCTCAATGGTTTTATTGAAAATGATTTGCCTATCAACAGCGATGCAACAATAAGTTTTTTGATGACTGGAACGGGCTGTGATTTTCAGCGTTCATTTGGAATTCCCAAGTACTGGCAGTCTGCAATTGATAATCTGAAGAGGGCTCAGGTACGTCAGATTGATGTGGGAAAAGTCACATTCACAAAATCAGATAACACAAAGCAGGTTCGATACTTTGCTAACATTGCCAGTTTTGGGCTGAGCGGATTAGTAGACCGTTTTATTGAATACTCTCCCCCTGGGCGCGTTTTGAAAGGCTCCCCACTTTTTTTATGGGCTACAATAAAATCTGTGCTTAGTCATCCAAACCAGTTAATAAAATTTCAAATAGATGATGGTCAGGAGCAACATATTCAGACTAGGTTGGGCATACTGGCAAACGGTCGTTATTTTGGTGGTGGAATGTTAGCCGCTCCAGAAGCTGAACTTGATGACGGTATGCTGGATTTGATTATACTTAAAGAAATCAGCCTCGCCAAATTTCTCTGGCATTTGCCGAAAATTTATAAGGGTTCACACTTGAAAATTCCAGAAGTATTTTTTAAAAAAGTTTACAAATTTAAAGCTTCAAGCAATGAGAGGGTCATACTGGATATTGATGGAGAATCCCCAGGAGGTTTAGAGGCAACATTTGAGGTTTTGCCGAGGATTTTGAAAATGAGAATTTGAGATACTATACTTTTAATCAAATTATAAATAAGGAAATTTTCCCTAAGAGATCGTAGGGTATCTGGTGGGTTGCTCTGAATATTGTTCTCAGGTTAGTAAGAATAACATCTTTTGAGATAAAAATTGTTTTAGATACGTTTGAAAAGAGAGACAAACTATGTTTCACCAACGGGCCTTTGTCTGACATGTCGGGATAAAAATAAGGATAAATCACTTTTATCTAAATTGTTTTTGATTTTATTAAAATAAGATAATTGTATTAGCCACAAAAGATTTAACCTCAGTCATAAAATTTATTGTTGTTGATCGTGAGGTTGAATACACTATTGAAAAACTTTTCAACTGTTTGATCAGGAAATATTGTATGCTGTGTGAAATTGCCAATTCTATAGCGGTTTTCAGGCATTTCCTGTCCTATGATTGAATTACCTTTGAAACTTTTTGGAACCTTCTTTACCGGATAGTCTTTTTTTAAGCACATCAAGGACTGTAATTTTTCTCATCAAAAAGATTTTACCTCTATTGGGAATACCTTTGTATAATAAGTTATTTGACCAACATTTAACTCAAATCTGACATCTCTTCAGATTCAATTGCCTTAAACTTTGCTGTTAAGATTTTTATCCTGCAAAAGAGGTTTTGATTTTTGGCTTGTTCCAAGTTAGGAGGTGTCTTTAAAATGCAAAGGTTAAGCCTGTAATTTAAAAAAATTATTTAAAATAACAATGTCCAAAAAAAATAATCTGTTAAACCGCAGACATTGGATTTTTGATCTGGATGGCACACTTACGATTGCTGTTCACGATTTTGATGCTATCAGAAAAGAGTTGGGAATTCCAGAGGGGCAGCCAATTATTGAGACATTGGAGTCACTTCCTTTAAAAGAGTCTCGCAAGAAAAAAAAGAAGCTAGAAGATATAGAAGAAATATTGGCATTAAACGCCAGTCCTGCTCCTGGACTAAAAAAATTGATGGAAACACTGAGTAGCCAGAATTATTTTCTAGGAATCCTTACTTTAAATACTAAAGAGAATGCATGGATAACTCTTAATGCCCTTGGACTGACAGAATATTTTACAAGGGAGTTTGTAATTGGTCGCTGGTGTGCAGAACCTAAACCATCTCCTCACGGCATTAAAAAACTATTGAACCAGTGGAATGTTTCCGCAAGCGAAGCTCTTATTGTTGGAGATTATCTTTATGATTTACAAGTGGGTCGCGCAGCAAAGATTGCAACAGTTCATGTTGATCCAAGTGGAGATTTTGCATGGCCTGAACTTACAGATATCAGCGTCTGCTCACTTAAAGAACTTAATGACATGCTTGATTTATAATGAAAAACAGATTTTTAATACTTTTAGTTCGTAAAGTTTCTGCTTCTTATCAATTTAAAAATTTTTATGTAAAATTTACTCCTCAGACTGCTTTTGCTGTACTTTTTGTGCTGCAGGGTTAGTTTTTTGAGTGCTTCTTCCTGCCATTTGTGATACTAGAATGCTGATTTCGTAGAGAATAATCAAAGGCCCTGCCATAAGGGTTTGAGTGAAAACATCTGGAGGTGTCAATAATGCTGCTCCGATGAAAATAACAACCAAGGAATATTTTCTGTTAGTGCGCAACCAGTTGGCATTTAATATGCCAAGCCGGGTCAGGATGAAGGAGATTGTTGGCAGCTCAAAAACAAGTCCAAAAGCAAATAAAAGGTGAATAGTAAGCGATAGGTAACTGGCCATACTAAGGGTGGGTAGAGTAAATTCATTTTCAAAACCTAGAAAGAAATCATAGCCTAACGGAATCACAATAAAATATCCAAAGAGTCCTCCACCTACAAAAAGAGGATAAGATAGCAGCATAAAAGGCCAGACTGCCTTACGTTCTTTTAAATATAGTGCGGGTCTCACAAACATCCAAATTTGACCAAGAACGTATGGAAACGTGAGAAAAAAGGAAGTATAAAGGCCTATGCGAAGATATGTAAAAAAAGGCTCTGTTAGCTGAATAAAAACAAGTGGAATGTTTCTTAAATCTAATGGTGATCGAAAGGCTGATAAAATTGGTTGGTTGAGTTCCATTTCTACTACCGTGGCTCCAAGGAAAACTAAAAATATTACTATAATTACACGGACAAGTCTTCTTCGAAGTTCTCCCAGATGTGAAGTAAGCGGCATAGGGACATCATCTGAATGATTCTGGTCTTCAAGTGGGCTGTTCTGTTCTGCAGCTTTTTTTCTTAATTTTAAATTAAACACAACTTATAACCTGCTATCGTTATTACGCTATTGGAAAAAATAATTCTCAGACGTTTATACATCATTTTATGCAATGTTTTAATGTCTGATATTTAAATATTAAACTTCAGTTGTAGTTTTTACCATAAACTTCTTATAGATGCACGGTTTTCACATCATTAGATATGAATGCGAGATGAAGAGCAAAATATTTTCAAATAAATTGTTAAAATTTAAATTTTCTTCAATGAATATCAAAATTTTAATTTGTATTTTTATCATTCTTTGTCAAATCAATCTTGAACCTACTTTTGCCAAGGAAGACGAAGGCACAAATAATAAAAATATTTACATGCTTTCACGAAGTTTGAAAATTGGAAATGAACCGGTTAAAGATGCAATCTTTTCAGCAGATGATCAGCAGGCTATAGTCTTGTCTGGAAGTTCATCTATTGAAATTTTCAGAATCCAAACAGGTAAAAGGGAGCGCGTTATTACAAATCGTGACCATAAGGCGCTATCAATTGTGCTTCATAATACAGGAAAGTTAGCTGTAACAGGGGGGAAAGATGACACAGTAAGAATTTGGGAAACCGATCAGACAACTTCAAAGGCCGTTTTGAGGGGTCATCTGAGTGCGGTTTCTGTTCTTGCAATGAATCCTGGCAGATCAATTATTGCTTCTGGTAGTTTAGACGGCACTGTTATTTTCTGGGATATTAATGAAAATAAACTTCTTAAATCTTCAAAGGTTACCTTAAAAGGGGGCGTAAAAAGTCTGTCATTTCATCCAAATGGAAATATTCTCGCAATCGGAGGAGAAGATGGAAGTTTGCAGTTCAGAGACATACCTGAAATGAAACTTCAATTTAAGCTGCCTCGACATCAAAAAGCAGTTGCGGCTCTTGATTTTAACCTTAAGGGAGATCTATTTGTATCTTCTTCTGAGGATGGAAAGTTGATTGTATGGGATTGGGGAGAAAAAAAACAACGTTTCGGTATTGATGTCAAAGATCCGATCACTGATCTAATCATCCATCCTGTGCGTAATGAAATTGCTTTAGGAACTGCAGGAGGTAGTCTTGAGACATGGAGCTTGTTAGAGGGAACTAAGTTGCATACTATAAACAAATTTGAACAAGCTCTTATCAGTCTTGGTTTTGATAGTCGTGGACAGAGGATTATAACCGGACTAGAAGATGGAACAGTGCAAATTTGGGAATATGGAACTTCACTGTATAAGAAAACATTTCGCGGCCATGAACGCTCTGTAGAAACACTAGATTTTTCAAATGATAATAATTTTCTCATTAGTTCGTCATTAGATAAAACTGTTCGGATCTGGAAAGTAGATTCAAAGAACAATTACCGTAGTATTGATATCGGTAGCCATAGGGTACAGGATGCTCGATTTGCTCCTGATAGTAAAAGTTTTGCTACAGCAGGCGCAGACAGTTCAATTATTATTTGGAATGCTGAAGATGGAAAACGTCTGAATAGTTTGCGATATCATAAAGGTAAAGTAAATGCACTAAGTTTTCATTCAAAGGACCCCGTTCTGCTTTCTGCAGGATCAGACAGAAATTGGGTACTTTGGGACTTGAAATCGGGTGGAATCATTCAGACCCGTCAGGCTCATACTTCTCAAATACTAGCAGCCTCCATTTCGCCTGACGGGGACAAATTTGCTACAGCTGGAGGTGACTTTATGGTTTTGCTCTGGAAATATCCAACGGGAGAGCCATTGGCTAAACTAATAGGACACAAGAAGCCTGTAACAACTCTTGCTTTCAGTCCTGACGGCAGTTTACTAGCAACGGGAGGCCAAGATCATAATATTTTTCTCTGGAGCGTTAAGCCTCAAATTTCAAAAACTCCACTAATGAATTTTGAGGGACACGATTTCATAGTAAGTCAGGTAATATTTTCAGTTGATGGGAAAGCATTGATTTCAATATCCAAAGATAAAACAATGCGCTTGTGGGAAGTAAAGAGCGGAAAAATGTTGCGTATTTTGCACGGAGATAACACACCGCTTATTGCAAGTGCCTTGAGTCCAAACGGAAAATTGATTGCTTTAAGCAACCTGACAAAAGATATCTCCATTCTTAATTTTCCGACTGGTATTCCAGAATTAGAGAATGATTATGTTTCAGATGCTTTAAGTGTCGAAAAAGATAAAGCAAAAAACTCGTTTTCTGAGCAAGATCAAAGTTCATTCGAACAAACTTTGATTAACCTTAATGATTTGGATGAAAACGAAAAACGTCAGTTGACTGTGGAGGAATTAATTGCTTACTCGGTAGCAGAAAATTCAGAGGTTTCAAATAATTACTCTGATCAGCAAAGTAAGCTTAATCTGCTACTGAAAAGAAAAAATAGCTGTGAAAACGCAGCCAAAATGGAAAATCTGGCATTGCAAATATTAAATTACGTTCCTAACGATTTGGCGGCTTTTCACGCACTTGCAATGACCTCAATCATGAAACAAGATTTTACCGCATTAAAGTTGATTGTTATGTCTGAGGTATATTCCGATCTTGACCGTGATCTTTATGATTATATGAATATTATAGACATCCGAAGCATGTTTGAAAAATTGCGGATAGAGATCTATGATCAATCATTCGTACGCCTCGGAAACAGACAAAATTTAAATTTTCAAAACTGCAATGGAAAAACTTTAGCATTTGAGCTTTCTGATATTTCTAGAAATCTGCGTTTCCCGCTAGAGTTTTTGAAAAAAATCATTTCAACTCCTGGTTTCATTAATTACAATGAGTTTGTGAAATTACCCGAAAGGGAATTTCAAAACAGAATATTTGCTGAAATCGACCGAACGTTAAATCCCAGTACTCCAAAAAAATATACAAAAAATGCATGGTCTTTAAAAAATAGGGCGAAAGAAGTTCCTTTTGGGACATTGAATTTGAATCTTGAAAAATCATTAGTACTGAAAAATGAAGGGGTTGTTTCATTTCAATTGCGAAAAGAAGGGAGTAACTGGCATACCTACCTTACTGACAAGGACAATAATGTCTCATTGCATCTTCCCTCAGGAAGATTTTACCTGAACATTGGTGGGGTTTTGCGTAAAACTTTTTTTATGATTGAAGGAACTCAGGTTGATATTTCAATTGAGTGAGTTTTTGGCTAAAAGATTTTGCAAATATTGTTATTGAATTTTCTGATCGAGATTTTGTTATTAAAGCTAAATCTATATATACTTTGATTATAAATGGAATGTTTTATTGAATTTTGATTCCAAAGCCAATTAATTATACCAGTTACAACATTAGCTGCTGCTATACTATAAAAGAATCCTAAAGTGTTCCAGAAATTTGAACCTAGATAGACTAGAGGAATAAGTATTAGAAAAAAGTCTAATTATATTTATTGCAGTTGAGTGAAAAGGGGGATGAAGACCATTGCATGAGGCACTGATCAGCTGTGATATTCGATGAAAGGAGAAACCAAATGGTAATATCCATAAATAATGCTTTATTAAATCTTTGACAATATCATCATCTGCAAATGCTGAAGAGATACTTCTGGAAAGAAATGCAATTAATACCCAGACACTAATACCCCAAATAATAGCTTACTATATAGAGAATTTGTGTGCTTGAAAAACCCTGTCATTTTTTACTACACCATAATTCAGACCAATTAAAGGTATAAGCTCTAATGAAAGAGCCATGAAACCGATCATTGCTATAAATTCTATGCGGGATCCTAACCCTTATGCTGCGACATTTGCTTCACCAAGATCAGCTGCAATTCGAGTAAGAAAAACATTATAAATTGGAAAAAGTATCTGTTACATCATAGCTGGAAAACCGATATAAAGTAAAATTTCTCAGGAATGAAGTATTTCAAAAAATCTTGGCCGTGAAATTGTAAGCATTTGTTCACGTTTTCCGAGCACTCAAAGTCCCACAATCATAGTGCTGAAATACGAAATGACTGTGGCTATTGCAGCACCCTTGATTCCGAGTTTAGGAAAGGGACCATAGCCAAAGATCAAAATGGGGTCCAATAAGGAATTAAAAACTGCTGTAATCATCATAATCCGGCTGGAAGTTTTAGTATCACCAGTCACTCGAATAGCACTTTTCGCAACAATGGGTATCACCACAAAAACTATTCCTGCTAACTAAGCAACCATGTATTCCTTGATTAGAAGAATCGATTATTCCGTTGCTCCAATACGAGTGAATATAATTTTGAGTGAAAAAACTAGTTGCTACTACAAAAATGATAAGTAGTGAAACAAGAAGCAAGCTTTGTGGAATTCATGAATATCTAAAAATGTGAAGATTTTATTTTTATCTTAAAAGAAAATGTATATGGCAATCTTATCATATTAGAATCATAACTAATAATATTGATAAGAAGGGCGAGGAATTTATAATTGAGTATTTTTTGATCAATTTGCAATCAACTTGATAACCAATAATATCTATGTGAGTCTTTATATGCATATTCTTTATGCTTTTTAAAATTTATAATAGCTATTACCTTCAAAAAAATAATCTTTTTTTGAGATTATCATTTTTAAAATGGATACAGCTTACCAAAATTTAGCCCTATACGGCGAATTGAGTGCAAACCTTGTTGGATTCTGTCGTTATCTCCGCTTGAAGGGTCTAAAGCTTGGAATGAGTGAACAGATGGATGCATTGAGAGCACTTGAGGAGATGAACTTTGAAAATGAAGATTCTTTCAGAATAGCCCTCCGTATTGCATTAGCAAAAAGTACGAAGGAACAGGAGATATTTGATGAATATTTCCATACATTTTGGTATCTATGGGACAATGCCGAAAATCTTTACCACAAATCAAATGAAAAGCAGGAAGAATCATCTTTAATTACAGTTGAAAATGCACCTAAAAACCAATCTTTTGTTTCGATTGGTGATTGGACAAGCGACTTCAATTCTGCTGAAGAGGAGAAGGAATCTGCTGGATACAGTCCTTTTGCTAATGATTCCGAACGAGATTTCAGTACATTTCATCCTGAGGAACTCTCAGAAGTAATGCGCCTTATCAATGAAGTTGGAAGGGTACTTGCCACCAGGTTCAATCGGCGTACAATGAAAACAAAAAAACGTGGATATTTTGATTTTCGTAGAACAATGCGTCTTAGTTTGCGCCGTGGTGGAGAAGTATTTGATTTGGCACATTTTCGACGGAGGCGGCAGCGTCTCAAACTTGTGCTGCTTTGCGATGTAAGCAAGTCGATGGATCTTTACAGCCGGTTTTTGATTCAGTTCATATACGCTTTCCAAAGCGTTTATAAGCGAATAGAGACCTTTGTCTTTGGCACATCTCTTCACTGCATCACGGAGACCTTGCGTAATGAGGAGCTTTCAAATGCTCTTGATTGTCTTTCCAGAAACGTTAAAGACTGGTCTGGAGGTACAAAAATTGGAGCATCACTCGAACAATTTGTCTCAAAATTTGGCATCAAGTTAGTCGATTCTCAAACAGTGGTCCTAATAATAAGTGACGGATGGGACACTGGAGAAGTAGAATTGCTAGAAAAAAATATGTATTATTTGCATAAAAATTCTAGATATGTCCTATGGCTGAACCCATTGAAAGGAAGCCCGGGATTTCAGCCCACTACACTTGGAATGCAGGCGGCCCTACCATATATTGATTTTTTTGCATCAGCGCATAACATAAGCAGTCTTAGAAATCTTATACGTCAATTGACAATGATCCAATCAGGACAAATCAGTTTGAAGGCTTTATAAGAGCTAGACTAGTTTGATGAAAAATCTTAATAAAGATGGTTTAGTCTAATTCACTTAAAATAAATTTTGGTATCCTCTTGAAATTATACACTTTTGAAAATTCAACTCCGGAAATTAAAGAAACTTCTTA
>CETB01135929.1_pt1 | contig 12832 bp, 13 predicted proteins | sample 356381 | NCBI WGS metagenome assembly CETB01 (sample SAMEA2622545, study PRJEB7988) | marine metagenome | biome: marine biome (ENVO:00000447); feature: deep chlorophyll maximum layer (ENVO:xxxxxxxx); material: "saline water (ENVO:00002010), including plankton (ENVO:xxxxxxxx)" | depth 155 m | reverse complement strand
TCAATGGAGGACCCCTCTTTCGATGCAGAAAATCCTGTGTTCCCAGGTACAACAATAGATTCTGTGTTTGAATTTGAAAGGCCTGAATTCCTAATGTATGGAGGAGAAGAAGAAGATTCTGAACTCGTCGGTTTCGCTTGGTTCGTACATTCTCCAGTGGATAGCCCTCCTGAGGGGTTCTCGGGTGAAAACGACTGGTGGCACCGGCACGAAATCATGTGTTTCAGGCCCAGTGATTTTGTATTCAGAGGAGAGGGTTTGAGTGATGATGTCTGTGAAGAAAGAGGTGGTGAGAATATCAACCTAGAGGAGTATTGGATGGTACACGCTTGGATTGTTAGGCCTTGGTTGACTTTTGATGATGTATTCACCAATCATCACCCGTGCTTGTATGAAGAGGGGCCGGAGACTGACCAAGAAGCAGAATGTTGGTCTGAGAGCACTGAACATGTTGGCCATGAAATCTAATTTTGACCTCGAGCGATTGTCCCGTTGTAGTCAAATAGGGCCCGTCTGTCGCCCGACTGCTGGAAGGATATCCGATGGGTAGAGTAGTTTGGTTCACGGGCCTCTCTGGGGCTGGGAAAACCACCATCGCAATGGCTGCTGCTGAGCGGTTTGGTTGTGAGGTTCTCGACGGCGATACTATCCGCGATTTCTTTGCTAACCACGACTTCAGTAGAAAAGGTAGAGAAAGGCACCTACTAGGTATTGCCAAAATGGCAAAGATGATCTCCAAGCACACTGATGTCCTGTGTTCTTTCATCACTCCTTACGAAGATGTTCGAGAGAAGATTCTGGAGATTCTTCCAGATGATGCACTAATGGTGCATGTCTCTACTTCACTCGAGGTATGTGAAGAACGGGATGTGAAGGGGCTGTATGCAAAGGCAAGAACCGGAGAAATTACCAATTTCACAGGCATTTCGGACCCTTTTGATGAGCCGAAATGCGCTCATATTACTCTAAATTCAACTGGCGGAGAAGGTGGCTCGGTTGACGATATGGTTGAGCAGTTAGCTCACCTATTTGAGAAGAAAAAGGCGGTTCTGCTTCCCGGTCGATGGCAACCTCTCCACGTTGGTCATGAATGGTTAATTCAAAGAGAGTTGGACCAAGGAAAGAGAGTTGTTGTTGGAATTCGCGACACCCCTGTGTCAGAATCTGACCCTTACTCTGCTGATATGCGAAAGAGGATGATCGAGCACCGCTATGAAGGAGAGAATGTGGAGGCTTGGATTATGCCTGATATCGAAGCCATATCCTATGGCCGGAAGGTCGGTTACGACCTGCGTGAGGCTGATGATATTCCGCCTGAAGTATTTGCAGTGTCTGCAACTGGAGTCAGGGGCGGGAATAGGGCAAATGTATCTCAGAAAGTCATGGAGTTCATGATTTCTGAAGGGATTTGGGACGGCGAGTGATTACAACATTTGAATAGCTATGCTGGCTATTTCATATTGTGACTGAGTCCTTCACCGTCCCCTTGTTTGTGTTGCCTATAGGTATTTTCCCAATGTGCCAGGAGCCGTTAAGGGTGTTTGAGCCAAGATACAAACAAATGTTGGACGACTGTGTGCTGAATAATTCTGAATTTGGTTACATCGCCGGAAATATTGAAGGAAGAAGCGAAAATGGTTGGAGTTTGCCGGCAGAATATGGTGTTCTTACCTCCGCAGAAAATCTTCAAGAGCAAGGGACAAATCTGATGTTTACCGCATATGGTGAAAAAAGATTCAGGGTTATGAAAATAATTCCCGCAGCACTCTCTGCCGAGGATTTTGGGGATGTGTTTCCGTCCGTTGACGAACTCGTGGAGCGATACATTGAGGAAAACGCGGAAGGAAAATTATACATCAGGGCCGAAGTAGAGGTTTTGCCTCCTATAGATGGTATCATTGATGATGACGATTGGATGGATGTCTTGGAAATGTGGGCGTGGCAGATTGTCGAGATGTCGGGTATGTTTCGAAATGAGGAGTTGTCTCTATCCGAAGTTTTCTCGGTTCTGAAATCTGAGTTTACTCCTTATTCAGAGTATTCTCTGTGGTTCGCTTGCCATTCGTTATTAGATTCCGTTGATGATCGCCAAACCGCCCTCGCTTCTACATCGGCAGGCGAGATTATGCAATTACTGAATATGGCTGTTGCAGAAAAAAATACTCAGTTGAAGGCTATTCGTTCGGTTATGGAAAACGATTCGGAGTAAGTGTCTCGGAGTCTGTATGCTCATAACTACGTAGTTTAGGCGAGTAGTATGGTTGAAGTGCCTGAAGTAGGGGCTTTCTTGCTCGGCGCACCTAAGTGTGGCACTACTTGGTTGGCTGAAGTTTTGACGCAGCATCCCGAAATCTGTGTCTCTGAACCTAAGGAACCGAATATTGTCGCTAGCCACAAAGGAACCTTTGGCCGAGACGAATCTGAGCCTGATTGGGTAGCTTATTCAGATTGTTTTAACGGAGAAGGTTTGCGAATTGATTGTTCGGTTCATGCAATGGCTTGCCCCGTTGCTCCTTTGCGTGTGGCAAATAATTGGCCTAATGCGCGCCTTCTCATTTGTCTTCGAGAGCCTGTTAGTCGAACCGTTTCACACTGGAACATGATTCTAGATACGAAAGAAGATCGTGAAAATGGTGCAGATTGGAGTGAGTTTCGGTCTGCTTGGGATGATTCTCGCCTATCTGATGACACCTTGTATGGAGCTGCGGTTGCAAGATGGTTGGAACATTTTGAGAGAGATTCGATTCTTTTGATTGAGGCAAATCGTATGCGACATGATGCTTCTATGGTTCTAGAAGAAGTTTGTAATCATCTTTCTATATCTTCTCACTCGTTTGATTTGGATTCGGTACATAATGCGAATACTGCCGCAGACCGACGGCCGATGACTGTGTTTGGCCGTCTTTTCCGATTTACTGCGAGTCTTTTACCTGGTTTCATCAAAGGCCCTATCGTCAGAAGATTGCAGGCTAGAGGAGTGAATGTGTACAAGATGCCTGTTCTGTCAGGCAGGGCCCCTGCAAAGAGAGAAATTAGTGATGTACAAAGGAATTTGTTAGCTAAAGAGGTGAATGCTGATTTGGCATTGCTGGAAGAGTCTACGGGTTTTGATTGCTCGAAGTGGCACATTCAATGACGAATCATTGATGTTGAATCCATATCTCTGTCCATCGATTATCTGCGGCAACTAGGAAGTACGGATTGAGTACTTCTTCAACCAAGTCGTAGTCTAGTGTTTTTCCGTCTGGTCCAACTACTATACCTCCTGCGCCTGAGACTACAGCATGTGCGGCGGCAATATCCCAACAGGAAGTCGGGCCGAATCTCGGATAGAGATCTGCTCCTCCTTCGGCAACAATGCAGGCCTTGAGCGAAGACCCCATTCGGACCAATTCGTGTTCTCCGACGGCTTCACCGAATGATTCGTCCTTTTCTCCTCGATGAGACCCACTGGCAACTAATTTCACCTTACCTTCAGTTGGTCGCACCATCATTGGGCCCGTCCCCTCTGGACCGTTTCGCTGGGATGTAGCCAAGGCGCCCCCAAACCAAGTGGTATCGGATGCAGGAGCGTGAACTACACCAAACAGGGGTTTCCACCTAGAGTCGTAACGCTGCATCAAAGCAATATTGACTGTAAACATTCCATTTCTCTTGATGAATTCCTTTGTTCCGTCCAATGGATCGACCAACCAACATGTGTTACTTGACATAGGGTCGCCAACCCTGCCTTCTTCGGATACGATAGGGGTAGAATCGATTGACTGTAAGCCTGCTACAATTACTTCATGGGCTGCGATATCTGCTTTTGTTAGTGGAGATTCGTCTCCTTTATGCGTGATTTCGAAGTCATCAGCGTTCTCGTAGACATCCATGATTGCTTCACCGGCTTGGATTGCTATCTCAACGATTTTTTCAGGGGTGAATGGCATAGATGGATTGGGGGGATTTTCGGTTAATTGTCTCTCTATATGATCCTTCAAACGTTGAACAGAACCACGAAATGTGGTTAGTTCTTCATCTGTTGCAAGCATAATAAAACCTGAGCTGGTTTTGGCGACAATGCATGGCGTCTTTCCTTCCGTGACCTGCTTGACTTCTTCGGACCTCTCGTTCAAGTGAACTAGGTGAAATGGTATTTCTGAGGTTTTTCTCCATTTCTTCATCTCTCCCTTTTCCCAAGCGACACTATGAGTTATGTCGCAGAGTGAGCAATGTTGGCCTCTGAATGCGACTCCCATCACGTAACGTAATTCCCCAAGTAAGCCGCCATCTGCGTGGTACACCCCGTACATCGATTCGAAATTCATCTTCAACACCGGGTTCAGAATTCTTGGAGTTCATCTGATGCTTTTTCCAAAGTATCTCTAGCATTTTCTGATAGATGTTGCATGAATGGATCATCGTCGCCTACGATGGTTTTCCATGAGTTCATTGTTCGTTGCCAAATTTCCTGTTCGGAATTCCACTCGAGCCATCGGTCGACAAAGTCGCAATGGCGTTGTACTTCTTCATCGTCCTCGGACATCTTACGAAGAATTGTATTCGTCTGAGCGAGGATTATTCCAAATGGCGCGTTTAATTTGTATGTTGTAAACGGGTTTCGTTCCTGAACAACAGTTAGATGTTCACGCCAAAGACCGAACGTTACGTCATACATCCAACCGATTGAGAGGACTATTACCACCACTCCTCCAAATATTGCTAAGAGGCCTAAGTAAGTGGATGGTATGCCCATCACTGAGTCCATTTCTTCAAATCTCCAACTAGCTAAAGGCCAAATTAGAAGTGTCAATGTTGTACACCAAAAACCCATGGAAATAAGGGTCTGGCTCTGCTGTATTCGCCAGTATTGGCGCATGGCTGTCTTCTTCAGCACGGTTGGGGCTCCTTGCTATCCTCTTTCACGATTGCGCACACATGTCGTGCCCGGAAGTGATTCGGCATTGGTTATTGCAGCCGTGGTGTATCAATGGGATATTATGAGGCTAGGGTCGATATGCGATTCAAGATTCTCGAGGAACTCTATCTCTTCTGTGAATGCGGCTTCTAAGTCGGCGCGTTGCTCTAAGCTGAGTTCTGGCCTTTTGGTTTTCTTTGGTTTAAACCCAGGGCGGCGTAATGGATCGAAAATCATCCTGCGAAGGTTGTGAGAAGGAAGAACAATCTTGGTGAGTTTGACGAGAAATGTAGGGGGTTGACGAAGGAATCTAGCCCATCCTGCGTTGTTCATATCACCACCCTCGTTGTGGTGGGGTAATTTTTTGTCTTCAGGGAAGGGTGATTCCCCGAGCCATTCGAGGATGCTGTTGAGGGTGGCTAAGGAATCGTTTCTAATCGATGAAAGTGGGATTATTCGGATTCGGTTCGATTTCACACCTCCTAGGGCTTCGACCCAATGTAATGTCGGATGTTTGAGGCGAGGGAAGGCGAGGAAGCTCCAGGTTTGTGGGTCCTCTGGGTTTGCTTGGTAATCGCCGGCTGCTGCTGCAGCGAGCATTTCTGATTGGTTAACGTTGTAGTCGACTAATCGCTTTGAGTGTTCTTGATGCATGCTGAGCATCAATTCTATTGGGTCGCGAAGTGTGATGATTACTCGCGCATCCGGCATTTGTTCGCGGGCGGCTGTTACTGCTCGTTCTGAATAGAGGTGAAATACGGATTTGTCCATCACCCAAGGTTCGCCACTGAATTTGTGAAATTCTGGTTCGGGGGTGATGATTGTGTGCCCCTTTGGGTGGATTGGAGCGGTTGGAAATTCCGCCACGCCCGCCATTAGAAAATGGCTTTCATTAGGCCATGGGTGGAAAATAGATTCGTGGGTTCTAAGCCAATGCATGAGAGATGTTGTGCCTGTCTTCGGCCCGCCAATAAGCAAGAGGTTTGGGGTCTGATTGTACCTACGCAATCCGATTCCTCCTTCTTATCGCGTGGGGATACTGGTATTGAACGCCGCGCTAAGGTGCGTTCGAATGTGAGAATTATTCTTCTTCACTAGGCGCAGGGGGTGCTGAGAAATCGTGTGTATCTCGGAAGTGAGCGATGACTCGGGGCTCTGTTGAGTTGGTTGGATCAATTTCAGACAATGATTCGATATTGATGAAGCGGCGAGATGTCCCGTGGCGACTACCGAAGTTTGAGTAGATCTGGTGTTTTGCCTCTTCTTCGTCGGCGGCTACGACATCTAGAGAGTAGTTTTGGTTGGCCCTTCCGTTACGGAATGTGCCAATGGCTCGGTATGCCTTCATGGCATTCGCGACCCAAGTTTGTGTTTTAACCCAAACGGATGGCTTTCGCGAAAAGAAAGGAAGGGGGGAAGTCGTAATGATTTGTAGATTATACCCTCAATATTGAAGTGCGTCGAGGTTGCGATTCTTCTCGATTGTCGTGGCGGTAGAAGAAGTCGGTGTTGATCAGCCGTCTGAATCTAGTCCGATGAATAAGGAAGAATTGTTGGCTCACCTTAACGCGTATCCGAAGAACCGTTTAGTCGAAGAAGTAGTTTCGATGTGGGAAGAATTGGGTGAATTAGAACGTGAGCTCGCCATGGCCAGGCAGCGTGCACGTGCGCTTGATGGAGAATTAGTGAATGTGCGTTCAAAATCTGGCGGCCGAGTAGATTTGGCTGAATTAGAAGAAAGGTTTCTAGTCGCTGAAGCGCGACGTAGTCAGTTGGAAACTATGTTGGCTAACGAACAAGGTCGACGTAAGGACTTAGAAGAAGTCGTTGGAGAGGGGCGCGTCGATGAGTTGCGACGAGAAAATGCTGCTCTTATTCGACGTGAAGAAGAACATATACTACTAATCCTAGATATGGAATCTAAGATTGATCAATTAATGGAAATTATTACAGGTCTGCAAAACGAATAGAATTATGAATTCATTGTTGAGATAAATTCTGTCAGAACTCTTTGTAGTTCATCTGCATCATCAAAAGATTCTGTTAGATTACCTGTAATGATCCAATCTGCACCGGCTTGTACGGCTTTTCGAGCGGTTTCTCCATCTCTAATTCCGCCGCCTACAACGAGAGTAAGGTTGCAGGAATTGCGGGCGGCCCGAACCAGTTCTTCACTTACAGGGGTGGTGGCTCCACTTCCTGCCTCAAGATAGAGTAGTTCGAATCCATAAGATTCTGCTGTCATGGCATATGCCGACGCTCGGTCTATTTGGTCGGCTTCGAGTAGATCTGCTTTCCCTACTTCTCCTACTCTACCGCCTGGCGCACAAACTACGTACCCCATCGGTAAAGTTTCAATGCCAGCCTTGTGAATGTATGGCGCGCCAGCTAATTGTTCCTCGATGAGGAACTTGGGGGTTGTGCTGTTCATCAACATCATGAATGTGATTCCGTCTGCTGAAGAAGATAGGGCGGCTGCTCCTGCTGGGAATAGTACAACAGGTATACTCCAAGATTCCTCGTCGAGTTCCGAATCTTGACTAGATGCCCATGTAACTAACTCTAGAGCTTCTTTGATTGCAACTACTGTATTGTGGACATTTTCCATATCAGTACCAGTCGAACCCCCGACTAATACCATGCTAGAGCCAGCTGATACCGCCGCCATACATCGTTTTGCAGCCACTTCTGGTGTTTGGTCGGCTGGATCTATGAGTATGGCGTGCCTTGCTCCACTATTTGTGTTGGTGACATAGTGGAGTGTTGGGCCTGGCTCTCCCACCATGACCTTGCGTGGCGATTTAGTGTCTAAGTGTTTCACGTGGTTGCTGCAAGTGAGCGCCCAAGTTCTACTTCTTGCTCCAAAGACAATAATGGATCTTCGCCAGTCCAATCCATCAATTGTAACCATTTTCCTTCACTACGTGGTGGTTCTTGCTCGGCCGGCCACCAAATTTCCACGAGACCGTCCGGTCTATGGCCCTCATGTTCTGAGCCGATTAATTCCTCATTATGCACACCACCGAGCCATTGAATGGAAGATGTGTTCTCTGGTTTTGTGATTACTTTCTCAACTAACAATGTTGAGCCTGATAAATATCCTGCACCAGAAAAAGTGATTGTGGTTTCACCCGATTTTGATTTATTTTGATTAATGGTTGTTCTAAGATGGAGTTTTGCTCCTCTTTCAACTAATTTTGTCGCCAATGCTTTTTCTAACCAGGAGCGGCGTACAGCTGTGTCGAATATTGTTGGAATTTGAGAACCTAAATCCCCCAACCATTCATTCGGAATATTATTCGAAAGTGGTTGGGAAATTAATCCGGGTAATTCCCCTATCAAACCCGCTTCTGCGCGTGCCGAAATTAGGTGTACTTCTGCATTCGGTTTTAGATCAAAGATGGTGTGAGCGCAAATCAATTGTGATAGTTCAATACCAACTATAGCTACTGTCAACTCGCTTCAACTCCGAATAAAACCGGTGGGGCCCCGTTCTTGTCAAAGAAAAGAGCGTGGACTGGGCAGGCAGGAATACAAAGATCACAGTGTGTGCATGTTGGTTCGTCTATAATTACCAAGAGATTTGAGAGATCTAGCGCGTCGACGGGGCATATAGAAACACACGCCGCACAACCAAAGCAACGCCCTTCGTCCAACGAGAGGATTTCTCCTGCACGCCGCGGCATTGGTTGGTGGGCGCGGTTTTCATACTCAAACCCACCCCGACCCCCTTGTTTCCTTTGGAATATATTTTCTAAGCAGAAGAGGCGATAGAAAGCCGGTTTCTGATTCAATTAGCGATATTCATTGAGCCTATACCACTACTAGCACATAGCCATTGGGTGGCTTCTTGTCGAGATTGCATAAATCATTAGCAATTACAGTAGAAATGTAGGGGACCCCCATCATGACCACCGGCATAAATTGATTTGGGAAGAAAAACCCGCCACCAACATGGTCCTATATTCAGCCGGCAGGACCTCATCATATCCAACCGAACCGGTCGAGGAAGGAATCCGTATACATTTCTTGGGTGGGGGTGATGAAGTAGGTAACGTAGGTTGTGTACTCGAAGACCGAACAGGCACCAGAATCCTGGTAGATTATGGACTAGCTCCTACAAGACCGCCAAAGTATCCTTCAGAAAGCCCTCCAGTTGATCACGCAATAATTACACATTCACACATCGATCATATTGGCATGGCTCCTTGGTTGGTGGGTCACCACGGAACTACTCTTCACGGCACAGAACTAACCGCCGCTGTTTCTGAAATGATGTGGCGCGACACCTACAAAGTATCCAGTATTGAAGGCTATCCACTTCCATGGGATATGAGAGATCTAGATGTTGCATTGGGTGCTTGGAAAACTCATAACTTTGGAGAATGGTTCAATGTTGGTGAATGGAGATTAAGATTTCATCCTGCGGGTCATATTCCTGGAGCCGCCATGATTGAAATTGAGACTCCAGAACTTCGTTTACTATGGGGTGGGGATATGGATACTAGAATCAGTCCAAACGTTGGTGGAGCGAAGCCTTTGGATTGCGACATCCTCTGTATTGAATCCACATATGGTGGTCGTAATCACCCTAATCGGCAGGAAGAAGAAGCACGACTGGTTGCCAGAGTGAAAGAGGTCGTTAATAGAGGTGGTGTGGCATTAATACCCGCATTCGCCTCAGGTAGGTGCCAAGACATACTTCGGATATTATACGAATCCGCACCACATCTTGAAGTTCACTTTGATGGTATGGGTACAAGGATAACTCAACATTGGATGAACAATCAACAATACATTCGAGACCCTAATGGTTTGGAAAAAATGTGGAGGTGGGCAAGAAAAGTACGTGGTAAATCCGATCGAAAGAAAGCTCTCGATGCCGATGTTATTGTAACTACTAGTGGTATGTTGGATGGCGGCCCGGCGATTTGGTACCTCAATCGTCTAAGGCACGATTTAGCAAATGCTATTCTTTTAACGGGGTATCAAGCAGAGAAATCAGGAGGTAGGAACCTTCTAGACAATCGAAAACTACCAATTTTTGGAAATATAACAAAAATTGATTTAGATGTAGATCAATTCCAACTTTCAAACCATGCAGGACATTCAGAATTAGAGGCATTTGTCCGCGCATGCGAACCAAAACACGTTGTTTTCTTTCACGGTGATACGGAAGCAAGAGCGGCTATTGGCGCCGAATTCACACAAAAACCAACACCATCATTACCAGTGAACGGAAACCCTCTAATTCTCAAATAAGTGGGTTTTCGACGGTATTTTTCATAAGCCGACCGTCTTCTTCACGCTCTATGTAGCCTATGCGCTACACTAAGTAAAGACAGGTGAGAAAATGGAAGCACTAGACAAACAATTTGGAATAACCGAAGCGGGAAGCACGGTTGAGGGAGAGATACGAGCAGGAATTACAACATTCCTGACTATGGCGTATATTTTGTTGGTTAACCCAGCAATGCTCTCTGGAACAGGTATGGATTTTGATGATGCCTTGTTCGCAACCGCTATTGCCGCATTCGTAGGATGTACAGTAATGGGGCTGTGGGCGAATTTACCATTCGCCTTGGCTCCAGGAATGGGGTTGAATGCCTATTTCACATTCACAGTAGTGATTGGAATGGGTGTTGCTTGGGAAATTGCCCTCGCAGCAGTATTTGTTGAAGGTATTCTGTTCATGATAATGTCTCTACCACAAGTTGGTTGGAGAACAGAGATGATCAATGCTATCCCAACAGACTTGAAAATTGCAACAGGAGCAGGTATTGGAATGTTCCTTGCATTAATCGGTCTACAGGAGACTGGAATTATTGTCAATGACGCAGTAACTCTCAACGAGCTCGCAGCCACAGGAATGTGGGAGTACGACTCTGGTGAATTCATTGCTCTTGTTGGACTAATTGCAATAGGGGGTCTGATGGCTAGAGGCGTTCCAGGCGCGATAATCATCGGTATAGCCGGGATGTCGATTTGGGGCTGGGCCGTTGGCGCAACAGACCCATACAACATGTTGGGTAACGCGGACCCTGTGATAATCTACTTTGATTCAACAGGAGCAGAAGTTGACCTACTAGCAACCGCATCATACATGTGTGAAAACGGAGAATGTTACTACGCAAATATGGATGTACTAATCCCAGTTAACGTACCAGCAGGTTGGGGCGCTGGAGAAGCAGCAGCCCCCGCTTTGGGCGATATCGTCACCACAGACGCACTAACAGCAACAGGTGCTGTGGGAGCTGCAATCGATGCATTCGGCGACATAGGCTCAGGCACAGGTCAGACCCCACTAGGAGATTTCCTATTGGTCATGATCACATTCCTATTCGTTGATATCTTTGACACAGCAGGAACTCTCTACTCAGTAGGAAGGGCAGCAGGATACGTGGATGAGAACGACGAACTAATGAATTCGAATGAAGCATTCATGTCAGACGCAGCGGCAACAATTGTTGGTGCAGTGTGCGGTACAAGTACTACTACAACTTACATTGAGTCTGCAGCAGGAGTTGAAGAAGGTGGAAAGACAGGATTAGTTGCAGTCACCGTTGGTGTGCTGATGCTATCTGGTCTATTCCTATCTGGACTATTCAAGGCCATTCCACAATTCGCAATGGCAACAGCACTAATCGTCGTAGGTTCTCTTATGATGAAGCAAGTAGCAGATATCGAGTGGGATAATTTGGAAATGGCAATACCAGCGTTCCTAACAATGGTCCTAATGCCATTTACATTCTCAATCGCTGCTGGAATTGCTTGGGGCGTAATAGCATACGTAGCTATTCAGATCTTAGCAGGAAAGGCGCAAGAAGTGAACATGGTAATGTGGATAATCTTCGGATTAATGTCGATGTTCTACCTCGGCCCAGGAAACGAGACCACCATCGAGTGGATCCTCAGCTACCTAAACTGAGTTAAATAACACAACAAACCCTCTTTGGAGAAATCCTTAGAGTACGCGCACTTTGGGGCGAACAGCATGTCTGATGATATGACGCAAAAACTGAGGGACGCCGTTCGGACGGTACCGGACTTCCCAATTGAGGGGATCATGTTCCGGGACATCACACCTGTCCTGTCCGACGGCACCCTCCTCTCTGCTACAACAAATCTGTTCATTGAGAGGATGAATGAAGCGGGCTGGAAGCCCGAGGCAATAGTAGGCCCAGAAGCTAGAGGCTTCATCTTCGGGGCTTTACTCGCGGCGGAATTAGGAATCTCATTTGTTCCAGTTCGTAAACCAGGAAAACTACCAGCATCAAAGATGACAATCGATTACTCTCTCGAGTATGGAACCAACTCATTGGAGATGCACGAGGACGCGCTCAAGCCCGGAGAAAGAGCGGTAATAGTCGACGACCTTCTAGCAACCGGAGGGACGGTAAACGCCTGCGCCGAACTTTGTAAACAGGCCGGCGCAGAAATTGTCGGGGCATTATTCGTAATCGAGTTAGACGGGCTAGATGGAAGAGGTGCGATATCACCCATACCGAGCATTTCACTCTTGGAATTCCCTGCCTAATCGGCATCAACGCCCCGATTCTTTCATAGCATCACCGGCTTTGCCATAGGAGGATTATCATGGCCGAGAAGTCGCCACCACCTCCACCTCTAAGAAAGAAGGGCGGCGCTCCACCACCACCACCACCTATGAAACAAGTACCTCCTCCACCAGGCCCTCCGCCAGGTAAAAAGAAAGTACCACCCCCTCCAAAGAAAAGATCCCTATCTCCAGAAGACATCAAACAGCAAATAGCGGCTGCGGTTGAAGCAGAGGATTTCGAACTCGCAGCCAAACTAAAGAAGAAGCTGCCAAGCCCTACTAAGAAGAAAGGCAAAACTCCAGCCCCTAAGGGAAAGCGAACACCACTCCCCGGTAAGAGACCATCTCCGAAAGGAAAAGGAAAACCCCCAAGT
>CETB01002350.1_pt1 | contig 12852 bp, 14 predicted proteins | sample 356381 | NCBI WGS metagenome assembly CETB01 (sample SAMEA2622545, study PRJEB7988) | marine metagenome | biome: marine biome (ENVO:00000447); feature: deep chlorophyll maximum layer (ENVO:xxxxxxxx); material: "saline water (ENVO:00002010), including plankton (ENVO:xxxxxxxx)" | depth 155 m | reverse complement strand
ATGTAAGAGCCAAGATGCTTATCAGGTCCCCAAATAATCTTCTTTCCATTTGAGTCAAGGTAATCAATCACCTCTAGAGCTATACTAGAAGTTACAACCCAATCTGCAATAGCCTTTACTTCAGCAGATGTATTTGCATAAACCACAATCTCTCTATCAGGGTATTCATCACAGAATTCTTTAAATTCGTTTGCAGGACACCCTAAATCTAAAGAGCAAGTAGCATCTAAAGTCGGCATATAAACTCTCTTGTCGGGGCTAAGTATCTTGGCAGTTTCTCCCATGAATTTTACTCCGCTAACTACCAGATTTTCTTCTTCGCAATTTGCTCCAAATTTAGCCATTTGCAAAGAGTCTGAAACGCATCCGCCTAAATCTTCTGTTATTTTCTGAATCTTAGAATCAGTATAATAATGAGAAATTAATGCAATATCATTTACTTCAACTAAATTTTTTATTTTTTCAATCAATTCGTTGTCTTCTGGAGAATTTTCAAAAGATTCTTTGATTATTCTTTCCTTGTGATTTTTCAACAAAGAGCTTGGAATTAAATTATTATTCATCTTAATTAATAATGTTTTTTTTATTCAAAAAGGATTTTAATTAAATTAAACGGGATATAAAAATTTTTATGCCTTCAACTTTAGTAAATAAATATCTATATTTTATTCAAAAGGACAATGAAGATAGTTATTTTTCTAAATCTTTAATATTGATATGCAAAAATGATAGCTCAGGTTCTTTTGGATTAATAGTAAATAAACCAATAAAAATAAGCCTAAATGATTTTTCATTAAAGAGTGATGAAGAACTAGAAATACTCCTAAATGATGAAAGAGTTTTTCTTGGAGGTCCTGTTTCTCCTTTTTCTCCATTCATACTTCATTCGCTGGATAAGGAATATGAAGAAACTACAAAAATTGATCGTAATTTAGGTCTCAGTTCAAATACAGATGTTATTCAATCAATTCTCAAAAAAGAATTCCCTAATAAATTTATCGTTGCCTTTGGATATACTGGATGGAGTAAAGGACAACTTGAGGACGAAATTAAGCAAGGCACTTGGGTTGTATTACCCGCTAAAAAAGATTTAATTTTTTCAACTCCTAACAACGATAAAATAAATGAGATAAGTAAAATCTCAGGTTTTGATATTAATTTAGTTAGTAATAATTTTGGTAATGCATAAGTTTTTACAATTTTCCTTTTTTATTTTTTTTCTATTAGCTACTTTCAACATAAATGCTGAAAGCAGATTCAATGCATCTCATTCTGAAATTGAAATTATCTCTCATCAATCTGTTCCTAACGAAAAAAATATAATTCTTTTAGGCGTTAAGTTATCTCTTCAAAAGAACTGGCATACATATTGGTTAAATCCTGGGGATTCAGGAGAGCCTGCTTCTTTTGAATGGAATTTGCCAAGAGGGTTTGAAATATCTGAACCTTTATGGCCAATTCCTGAAAAGATTCCATACCCGCCTTTGATGACGTATGGATATAACGATCAAGTAATAATTCCCTTCAAGCTTAAAGTACCTAAAAATTATCAAAAGCCCTATTTAGTAAAGCTTAATTCTGAGTGGTTGGTTTGTGCGGACGTATGTATTCCTCAATCAGGAAATGTATCGCTTAATATTGAAGATAATATTTCAAAAAATAATACGGAAAACAAAAATTTAATAAAAATAATAGATAATTTACCAATAGAGTATAAAAAGAATATTAACGCAACAATTGAAGAAAATAACCTTCTCATCTCTCTCGAAATAAAAAAATTAAATCCTGAAAATAATATTTATTTCTTTCCTTTTTCAAACGAGTTAGTAGACATAAAAGCAAAACAGGTGTTTGAAATTACTGAAAACAACTTAAATCTCAAGATTCCCCTTATTTCTAAATATAACGTTGAAGGTCCCTTAAAAGGACTTCTTAAGATTTCTGGTAACGACACTAAGACATTTTCTATTGAAGTTGATTTACAAGAGAAGCTTATTTCTAAAAAAGAAACAGCTAAGTTTATATCTTTAGGCTTTGCCCTTCTATTTTCTGTATTAGGAGGCTTGATACTTAACTTAATGCCATGTGTATTTCCTGTAATATCCCTCAAAATATTAAATTTCATAAAAAATTCTGATAATCCAGTTCAAACAACATTGCATGGACTATCTTTCAGTACTGGAGCAATAGTTACTTTCGTTTTGATTGGTATCTCAATTCTTGTTCTTCAAGCCATGAATATTAATATCGGATGGGGATATCAGTTACAGTCACCCTTAATTGTAGCTCTGCTTATTTATCTGTTTATTTTTCTAGCTGGATTCTTTTTGTTAGATTTAAATATTGGTTCTTCACTAACTAAAGCAAATAATTTAATTTCAGGAACTAGTGGATATTTTAATTCTTTTGCTACCGGATTCCTTGCAGTGATAGTGGCTACTCCATGTACAGCTCCTTTTATGGGTTCAGCCCTTGGATTTGCAATACTCCAACCAGGATATTATTCTTTTTTGATTTTTTTATTTTTAGGTATTGGCTTTTCTCTACCTTATTTAATTTTGTCTGCATTTCCTAAGTTAGTATCTATTCTTCCCAAGCCTGGTAAGTGGATGGAAATATTCAAACAAGTAATGGCTTTTCCAATGATCCTGACTGCAATATGGCTGATGTGGGTTTTGAGCAGCCAAGTAAGTCAATTTCAGTTGAGTCTTGTTTTGATTGGAATAACTATAATCATTTTTATATATTGGCTTAATACACTTCCTTTCACTTCTTTTAAAAGTGTTCGTATAAAAAAGACCATATCTATCTTTTTAATTTTTAGTTTAATTATCTTCTTACCTATAAATACCGACAGCAAAGAAGCTAATACATCTAGTGTTTTTTCGAAAGAATTATTGGGATTAAAAATTAAAGAAAGCCCTGTTTTCTTGAATTTCACCGCTGATTGGTGCATTACTTGCAAAGTTAATGAGAGAGTTGCATTAAATAGTTCAAAAATCAAAAATTTCTTTTTAGATAATAATATTGAATATATAGAAGCAGATTGGACAAACAAGAATGATGAAATATCTCAATTACTTGCATCCTATGGAAGATCCAGTATTCCTTTTTACGTATACTTTAAATCACCTGATAGTGAGCCAATTATACTTCCTGAGATCCTGACGGAAGAAATTATAATTAGTTACTTAAAAAACTAGTTAAGCAACAATATATTCTTGCCAATCTTTCTCGATAGATTTTCTTTCTATATGTTCTTGTCCTTTTAAGAGCTCTCTAAAAGAAGGAATTTTAACTACAGGAGTAGGATTGATTATTTTGTCTGCCTTGGACAGATTACATGCTTTGCAAGAAGTAGTTACGTTTTCCCAAACAGTCTCTCCTCCCTTGCTTTTAGGAATAATGTGATCAATTGTTAAATCTTTTTTTTCAAAAACATCATTGCAATATTTACATGTAAACATATCTCTAAGAAATACATTAGACCTAGAGAACTTAACTTTTTTGGTAAACTTATGGTATTTCCTTAACATCACAATGCTTGGAATCTTTATCTCTAAAGAAGGAGATCTTACAGTCCAGTCTTCATGTTCTTTAATAATGATTACGTTTCTAGTAAAAACTAATTTGATTGCTGTCTTCCAGTCTACTGCGGAAAGAGGAAAATAGCTTAGTGGCTTTCCATTGCCATTTAAAATCAAACAATCTTGAGTCATATTTAAATGATACAAGATTTTAAAATTTTTTTATTTAAAAAAATTAAATTATTTAATGGTAGAATGCTTGCGATGGAGTTCCTTGGAAACCATATTCTCTCCATAGATCAGTTTGATAGAACTGATATTGAAAAAATATTTGCCACTTCTGACGATCTTGTGCCCTTTGCAAATAGACAGAAAATTACAAGAGTTCTGCAAGGCGCAATCCTAAGCAATATGTTTTTTGAGGCCAGTACACGGACTAGAATTAGTTTTGGAAGTGCTTTCAATATTTTAGGAGGTGAGGTAAGAGAAACTACAGGTGTAGAAGCTACTTCTCTTTCTAAAGGGGAATCCTTATATGATACATCTAGAGTCTTAAGCGGTTATAGCGATATCATAGTAATGAGACATCCAGATGCAGGTTCAGTTAAGGAATTTGCAAATGCATCAAGGGTTCCTGTTATAAATGGAGGAGATGGAGACAATGAACATCCAAGCCAAGCACTTTTGGATCTATACACTATCAATAAAGAATTACTGTCAAAGAAAAAAACTATTGATGGTTTAAGAATATCTTTGGTTGGAGACCTTAAATATGGTCGAGCTGTTCATTCATTATGTAAAGTATTGGCTTTGTTTGACAATATTTCAGTAAATTTAGTTTCACCGAAGAAGCTAGAACTTCCTGACTCCTTAAAGTTAAATTTTGATAAAAACTCCGTATCATTTATAGAAACCGATGACATTAAACAGGGTATTTCTGATGTAGATATTATTTACATGACTAGAATCCAAGAAGAACGTTTTTCGAGCAAAGCAGAGTCAGAAAAATATAAAGGCCTAATGTCAATAAATCAGGAAATTTATACTAAAAATTGCGAACCTAATACTATCATCATGCATCCTCTTCCAAGAGATTCAAGGCCGGATGCTAATGAATTAGATCCAGACTTAAATCAAAATCCTAATCTAGCAATTTATCGCCAAACTGATAATGGTCTATTAATCAGAATGGCTCTTTTTGCTTTAGTCTTAGGTGTAGAAAATAAAGTTCAAGCCACTGCTTCAAACATCAATTGGTTCTCAAAGAAAACTAACTGACTTTTAGCAGATCCTCTATCCTAGTTGTGTATTGAGGTGATTTTAATTGCCTTTTCATAGACCATTCTTTTTTGATTCCTTGTGACAGGAAGGTAACTGGTCCACAGCTACTTTGGTTTATGCCATCGAGCATCTGCATTACACTTAAGTCTCTTGAGCACCTTATTTTTTCTTTAAAAAAATCTAGTTGATGAACACTTTCATCAGAAAAATCACTAAGCATTATGCCAACCTTATTATAGTTAAGACCATTACAGTAAAGTTTTTCTATTAAGATTTTAGATTGTTGTATGAGATCTCTGGTATCACTAGTTGGGTGTATAAATGGTAGTGATCTTATCTCTCGGTGTTGAATATCGTGTTTTCTAAATGGATTGGTTCTAATAAAAACTGAAATTAACTTACAAGACTTACCTTCTTTACGTAATTTTTCACCAGCTCTGGCCGCATAATCACTCACTGCTTCTTTTAAAAATTCTAATTCAGTAACTCTTCGGCTAAAAGTCCTACTAACAACTATTTGTTTTTTAGGCGCAGGAGACTCTTCTAAAGCTATGCAAGATTCTCCTCTTAACTCTCTAATAGTGTTCACCAACATTACGCTGAATCTTTTTCTGACTAATTCTGTATCTAAATTAATTAAATCAAGCGCTGAGTAAACTCCTAAGATATTTAATTTTTTATTTAATCTCCTGCCAACTCCCCAAATCTCGTTAACAGGCATAAGGTGCATTAATTTTTGCTGTCTTGCTTTGAGTGACAAATCAACAACCCCTCCTGTAGCAGGATATTTCTTGGCGCCGAAGCTTGCTGCTTTAGCTAATGTTTTTGTTGGACCTATTCCAACTCTGACAGGCATTCCAGTATATTGCATAATTTGTTTTTGACAGATTCTGCCAAAATCCTCTAAATCCATGCAGTGTGCTACTCCAGTTAGATCTAAAAACGCTTCATCAATGCTATAAATTTCAACTTTGGGAGCTAACTCTTCCAAAATATTCATGACGCGAGAAGAAATATCTCCATACAATTCATAATTCGAAGAAAAAGCAACACCGCCCTTTTTTTTAAAATTCTTCTCAATCTTAAACCAAGGATCGCACATCTTAATGCCTATTTGTTTTGCCTCTTTAGTTAATGCAACGACGCAACCATCGTTATTTGATAAAACAACTACTGGTTTTGTTCTAAGATCTGGTCTAAAAACTCTCTCACATGAAGCAAAAAAACTGTTGCAATCAACTAAAGCAAACATTGCTAAAATTTATTTATTGCGGCAGTAACAACTCCCATGATGTCAAGCTCCTCGTTATCTTTAAGAAAAATTGGCGGATATTTAATATTCTCTGATAACAAACATATCTTTGGATATATCTGAAGACGTTTACAAGCATAAGCACCATCAATTGCAGCAATAACAATATCGCCATGTTTTGGCTCTTGACTTCGATCCACCACAAGTAAAGCTCCATTATTAATCCCAGCATTTAACATAGAATCTCCACTAGCTCTTACTAAATAAGTTGCTGCTGGTGTTTTAATCAAAAATTGATTTAGATCAATGGGTTTTTCTATGTAATCATTTGCTGGACTTGGCCAGCCTACTTGAACGTCCTCAGAAAATAATGGTGTTTTTGAGTTATTTTCAGAGTCTAAAATTTGCCCTAAACGTTTTATACTCATAAATATTAAGGTGATTTAATTAATACTGTATATATATACAGTATATTATATTCTAAGAAAAAAGCTAAATAATTTTTGCTATTTTTACAGCAAATGCTGAACCAAGACTTACTACTGAAGTCCAGAGTTTAAGAAAAAAACTTGGAGAAAGATTTTTCTTTTCACCGGATTCAATTTTATGATCTATTTCATCATCTTGGCATGACTGGAGGAGGTTTATCAGGCCTTCATCTGGATTAGGCTGCGCTCTTAAATAGACGAGTTGATTTTCATAATGTTCTTCTACAAAAGCTTCGACTGCTTCAATTGTTGCAAAAACAATCTTTGGTCCAAAAAGAGCGGGTAAAAAACCTAATAAGAAACCAGCCATCTTCCATAACCATACTAATTTGCTACGATTCCTTTTAGGGAGGATTTCCTCTATTTTACTTAAATGAGTTTTTTCTGTGGCTAAATGTCGTTTTGAAAATTCAACAAGATCAGAGTCTTTCGAGATTGCAAGTATTCCTTTATAAATATACACGGCTCCTACTTCACCAGCATGATCGGATCTTAAGAAAGCTTCTATTGAATTTTTCATACTCTAAGAATATATAAGAAATTAATTATAAAAAAATAATATTTACAAAATTCTAGTCTTTTCTATACTCTCTATAATTATTAATCAACCCTTTGTAATTAATAAAAATCCATAATGGGATACAAGCAACTAGCCACCAAAGCTCCGTAACTATTAATAAGTAGGTTCCTGGTATAAACCCTAATGTACCTATCACAAAACCATAAAAACGAACTTTAGCACTTAGGCTAGTCAGAAGGTAAACGCAAACAAAAGCAAATATCTGATCAATGATTTGTGCGGAATTGAATAGATTTATCTCAAACATAATAACCTCCGAGTATGTGTATAAGCTTATGGTAGACACGCCCGGATTCGAACCGGGGACCCCTACCATGTCAAGGTAGTACTCTAACCAGCTGAGCTACGTGTCTAAATCCGGAACGAATTCTAACACAGTCGCATTTATGCAGTACCTTGGCAATCCATTCGGACCGTCATTAAACACATGCCCCAAATGAATTCCAGAAGATTTAGATTTAACTTCTACTCTTGTCATTCCGTAACTATAATCCATGTGCTTGGTGATGGAGTTTTTTACAGCTTGAGTGAAAGAAAGCCAACCTGTATTTGAATTGAATCTATATTTTGTCTCAAAGAGAGGCGCGCCACTTAATTTATCAATGAAAGTCCCTTTTGGAGTATTTTTAAATAATTCATACTCCCTGCAATAAGTGGGATCTGTACCCTGATTGAAAGCAACATTGTATGCTTCTGACTTTCCGAGCTTAAATAAGCCTAATGCTTTATAGAACTCTTCCTTGTTTAAGTAACCTTGTTTAGCAATTTTTTCTTTCCCCTCTTCAATAAAAAAAATTGTTGGCGTAGCCCAAGTTGGCGTTTTTAGTTTAAGCTTATTTAGCTGAGAAGAATCTCTAAAATGTAATTTAATAGATCCATCATAGGTGTTTAAGACATTATTCCTTAATTTCAAACAGTAAGGGCAACCATCGGCTTCTAAAATTAAGATATGTTTTCCTATCAATAATTCATCATTATTGAAATTTTCTTCATCTGTTTTAGAAAAAGCGATACCGGTAGAATTGTCTGGACAGTAGCCATTTGGGTTTTTTTTAAGGTAATCTTGATGATAATTCTCTGCCAAAAAAAACTCTTTAAGAATCTTTATTTCAGTTACGATTGGGCCATATCCAGAAGCCTTAAGAAGTTTTTGGTATTTATTTTTTAATGTTGTTATTAAATTAATTTCATTGAGATTATTTACTAATACAAGGGAACGGTACTGAGTCCCTATATCATTACCTTGACGGTTTATTTGCGTCGGATCATGCATTTCAAAAAATATTTGTACTAACTCTGATAAAGTAATTTGATTAGAGTTATAAGTGACTCTTACCACTTCTGCAAAGTTATTTGGATTAAATCTGTTTTCTCTCTTTATTATTTCTTTATATATGGGTTTAATATTTTTTCCATCTGCATAGCCAGAGACAACATTTAACACTCCTTTGCTTTCTTGAAATTTTTTTTCTACACTCCAAAAACAGCCAGCACCAAAAACTACGCTTTTGAGATGATTGGTTGCTTCCAAATTCTCCTGAAAAAAAGAATTACTACTTAGTAAAGCAATGAAGAATAGATAAATATTAAATAACTTGAACATGATTTATGTGATCTATTATCTTTCTGGCTTCTTCTTCAATAGTGAATTTTTTATTTACATACTTTGAGGCTTCCTGACCCATTCGCTCTGTTTCATCAAAATTGTTAATCATTTTTAATAATTTTTCGCGAGTCTGCTCTACATTATCAGTTTTAACGACGTGCCCATCGATACCATCTCTAACTAACTCTTTCCAAGCGCCTGCTTCACTTGTTAAAACAGCGGCCCCCGATGCCATTCCTTCGAAAGGAGTAAGGCCATAGCCTTCGTTTCTACTCAAAGCAACAACGATACTCATTCCTTTAAATATAAAAGGTAACTCTTCGAATGTTTTTTTTCCTAAAAAAATAATTCTATCCTCTAAATGTGCTTCTGTTATTTTGCTTATCATCATTTTTTTATAATTTAAGTCTTCAACTTGGGTTTCTCCGCATATCAAAACAGTTGCTTCTTTATTTTCTTTTAAAATATCAAGACATGCGTCAACTAAAATATCTACTCCCTTTGAATATCTAACTCTTCCAAACAGTCCTATCCCAAAACTTCCAGGAAACCCTAATTCTTTCCAAGCTGTATTTTTGTTTTCTGGAGGATTAAACCTAGATGTATCTATACCATGAGGAATAATAATATCAGGAGGATTGTCTAAAAAACTTGCCGCTTTATCTGAGGTAGAAATTATGCTGTCCATTTTAGACATAAGCCATTTAGTAAAACGTGTGTGATTCCTTTGAGCAGTAGAGTTAAAAATTATTTTAATTTTTGATCTAAAAAAATATTTAGCTATTATTGCTTGCAACATTTCATTATTACGCCTCGCAAAAAAAACTCTTGGTCTGTCTGAAGAATGTTTTGTCCGTGTTAAAAGTAAAAATTGAAAAAAATTTATAGTGGTGTATGTCTCAGGCACATAGTGTTTACCTAGCACTGCAATGTTTTTAAGCCTTGATTGTTCCTTTAGTAGTTGCAACGTAATAGAAGTAACTCCAGAAAAGTTTCTGTTAGAATTTCCGATAATTAATTCGATATCTTTAAACGATTTTTTATTTATCATTTTTTAAATTCTATCTTAGAATTAAAATCCAAAAAGGGCCTAATAACAAACAAGGTTTTGTTAAACCTATAAAAAAGTTTGATAAAAATTAAATCTTTCTATTACTAAAGCGTAAATGTCCGTCTTCTAATTTGCCGAATTTTACGTCATACCAGTCTTTCAAATAGTCTTGATAATTGACCCAAGGTTTTTTATCGCCTTGTTTAGCAAACTTATGAATTGATCTTTGAATATAGCCTGATGACCAATCTGATAGCCAGTCTTTTGACTCACTTACGTCAGAGGGAATTTCAGGACAACATTTACTGTATTTATTTTTATCCATATGCTTAATCAATCTACAAACAAATTCGCTTGTTATGTCAGCTTTTAGAGTCCATGAAGCATTTATGTAACCGAAACAATTTACAAAATTAGGTATGCTGCTATACATCATGCTCTTATAGGTCATCGTATCTGAAACCTGAACATCTTGGTTATCAACTTTGATATTTATGCCTCCGAAGTTTTCCAGATTTATTCCTGTGGCTGTGATAATTACATCTGCTTTGAGACAATCCCCTGACTTTAAATCTATGCCATCACTTACAAACTTATCAATGTGATCAGTTACCAAGGATACTTTTTTTTCTCTGATCGCTTCGAATAAATCACTATTAGGCACCAAACAAAGTCTTTGTTCCCATGGATTGTATGAAGGAGTGAAATGTTTTTCCACGTTATAATTTGGTAGCTCTTCTTTTACTTTGCTCAAAAGAAATTCTTTTACTTTGTCAGGGTATGCTCTAGCACGTCTGTATATCCATTGCTGAAACAAAACATTTCTCAGTCTAATAAATCCATATACCAATCGCATAGGCAAGAATTTTCTTAAAAAATTAGCAGTTGCATCTTCGTCTGGCGCAGAAGCATAGTAAGTGGGAGACCTTTGAAGCATTGTCACATGCTTTGCTTTTTTTGACATAGCCGGAACTATTGTGGCTGCTGTCGCTCCACTACCGATTACTAAAATTTCTTTGTTTTCATAATCATAATTTTCAGGCCATTTTTGTGGGTGAATAATATCTCCTTTGAAATCATCATATCCTTGAAATTCTGGAAGGTATCCTTGCTTGTAACTGTAATAGCCTGCACACATGTATAGGAAAGCAGACTTAAAAATCTTAGTATTTCCTAATTTTTTATCTTCAACACTTAAAGTCCATAAAGATTCTTCTGAAGACCATTCAGCAGATTGAACATAATGACTATACCTAATTTTGTTAGTTAACTCATATTCCTGAATAGTCTCTTCCAGGTATTCCATTATTGAAGGAGCATCAGCAATTGACTTTTTGTCTATCCATGGTTTAAAGCTATAACCCAAAGTATGCATGTCAGAGTCAGATCTTATTCCTGGATACTTAAATAAATCCCAGGTACCCCCAAAATTTTCTCTCCCTTCAAGAATTAGATAACTTTTATCAGGGCACTTCATGCTTAAATGTGCACCTGCACCTATACCAGAGATTCCTGAGCCAACTATTAATACATCTAAAATTTCTTCATTCATAAAACTATTATAAAACCTTTTTTTCTAATAAAAACTTATTCTTCTACTTCAAAGCCAGCAGAAATCCAGTCTGTTATTCCTCCTTTGAGGGAAAAGCTTTCTTTGAAACCCATTTGAGTAATAGATTTGCAAGCCAAGACAGATCTATAACCACCTGCACAATAGAGTATTATTTTATCATCTACAGCAGCAACCTCTGGAAGCCCTTTTTCCAAAACTCCTCTACCGATATGAGTGGATGATGGAATTTTTCCATTAACCCATTCTCTGTCTTCTCTAATATCTATTAATTTTATATTTTCTTTTTCATCCAAAATTTTTTTTAATTGATAAATATCTATCTCATTTACTTCTTTTAAAGTCTCTTCAACAATTTCATAAAAAGTTTTCATTTTATCCAACAAATTTTTAAAGATTTATCTTCATTACCCGGAAGGACACAATTGTCTTCATGGGCATAAATTATCATGCTAATTATAATTGCAGTTGCGATAATGATTGACACAGCTATTTGTTTTCCAAATTTTTCTAACAAAAAAGTTGTAAGTAAGGCAAAAGTTAAAATAATTAACGCAGCAATAGAAAGTATAAAAAGCAGCCTTATCATTGTGAATATTTTTTTTTCAAAATTCTTACTAGAAAGTAAATCGGTGAAATTATAAGAAAGCAAATCAATAATTCAGCCCAGAAATTTAAATTTGTGATACTTCTAATTAAGTTTGCTATATACATGCTTCCAAAGCCTAAAATGCCATAAATCAAAAAAAGAGTAATATCTATTTTCGAGATAATTTTTTTTACTAAATTCATTTTTTTGTGCTTTTAATCCATTCAAAAATTAATTTAACGCCTTCTTCATGAGTCAAAACTCTTCCAGATTCAGGCATCATAATTCCCGGATCTAAAGACTGCATTCTATAAATCATAATAGATTCCTCGGGTTTGCCTGAAACTATAGAATATTTAAGATCTCCACTAGCCCTACCTGCTGCTACAGGCGGTTTATTAAAGCCCAATCTTTTTAGGTTTTGCTCAATATAATTTAAATACAAGCCCGTTGTGTCAGCCGAGCCCCCTTTCATATGACAATGTCCGCAATTAATGTCTAAATAAGCCCTAGCCCTGTCATCTAATTTGAATTCTTCGTCTTCCCAATTAGCTACTACCATTTCTGGTATATGATCTTCTGAGATTGAATTCCTTATCCAATATTGGATCTGATTAACTACTTTTCCATTTATTTCAAGGTCAAAATTTAGATTTCTAGACTTAGGGCCTATAGGCATAATTTTGTCTCCAGAGGAAAGATGACATTCTTTGCATTGGTTTTGATTAGGTACTCGGTAATTTGCCTTTACAGCTTTTCCCTTATACAAAAAAGTAAAGCCTGAAATTGTTTTGCCAGAAACTTTCAAAAAAGCATCTGTTTGAGATTCATTCCAAACATAGGTATGAGCTGCCCAACCATCTTCTTGAAGTAATAGAAGTCTTGTTTCAAGAAGTCTTTTTTTTCCT
>CETB01145169.1_pt1 | contig 12869 bp, 11 predicted proteins | sample 356381 | NCBI WGS metagenome assembly CETB01 (sample SAMEA2622545, study PRJEB7988) | marine metagenome | biome: marine biome (ENVO:00000447); feature: deep chlorophyll maximum layer (ENVO:xxxxxxxx); material: "saline water (ENVO:00002010), including plankton (ENVO:xxxxxxxx)" | depth 155 m | reverse complement strand
TATGTGTTGGCTAATGATGCCGCTTTGTCAAATTTTGAATACGCAGAGATCAATCGACGAGCCGGCTTGGAATGCTCTGATCATGCACCACTAATAATAGACTTCAGTTTGTAGTGAATATGAGGCATTTAGCATGCAAGGGTCTCCCAATGTTGTTATTCTTGAATCTAACAAATCCATCCGTCGATATGACATAGATTGGCTAAGAGTAATTTTGTTTGGATTGCTGATTTGGTTTCATTTTGCAGTATTCTATTTTGAACAACCAGAGGGGATTTTTGGCCTACCATATTTCTTCGTGGTTTCTGTAATGCATCAGTGGAGGTTAGCGGCTCTGTTTGTGATTTCAGGTATGGGAACTGCTTTTGCACTAAGAAAAAGAACTTGGAAACAATATATCAAGGAGAGACTTACTAGGCTCGGATTGCCTCTTCTTTTCACAGTTTACATTCTTTTTTTCGGAATACTTGATTTTACAGAAAATACCGTACTATTGTTCTCTATTTTTCCGGCTTCAGAAAATATGCCGTATGGTCACCTTTGGTTTGTTTACAACTTACTGATTTACTCAATTGTACTTACCCCCATTTTCTATCATGTAAAGACTAATCCCAATGGTTCAATAATGCGTTTTATGCGCCGAATCCTTCGAATGAAATCTGGCCTCGGAATTCTTATTTTACCTCCTGTCATACTATCAATAAATGGAATTTTATTGAAACCATGGGAATTTGGAGAGGTTGGTATGTGGTGGGAATTTCCTAGGTATATGATTTATTTTTTAATTGGTTTTCTTCTCATATCCACGAAAAATGACTACTTCCAATCATTGGAAAAAATACGTATCCCTATCACAATAATCACACCTTTGTTAGCCATATTCTGGTTCTTTTTCATTATCTTAATCGATGTACCGTATGTTATGGAAGGTGGATGGGTAAACGAAGGTTATTCTCCATTCTCGTTGAAGGTAATAATCGCCTCAATTCTGCAATCTTTTCATGCCTGGTTCTGGTGCCTGCTTATTTTCACCTGGGCCTCTAAAGTACTAAACAAACCGGGTAAATATATCTCTTACCTAAATGAATCAGTTTATGCAACCTATATCCTACACATGCACCTTACTATTATTTTGATATTGATTTTAGCAATTATTGGCATAGGATTTCTACCCGCGATGATCATAGGAACCCCGGTTTTGATTTTTGGAGTATTAGCTTGTTTTGAGTTGGTAAAGCGTGCTTCATTACTAAGGCCTCTTTTTGGAATTAAAGGAGGCCGTGAGAAGGTGATGGAATTGTTTCCGTACAATTATACCGATGACAAATCCGTGCATATTCTCTTTAATCTAATATTCCATACATTTGCATTGGGGTTAATTGTACTATTAACTCTGCTTATGATGGGTATAGATAGTTTGGAGTGATTAAGAATATCTAGTAATTATTCCAATAATACCAAACGCATCCTTTCAAGTGAGGGAGTGTAGGCGGAATTCCATGGCCGAGACCCTATTCGAGAGGTTAGCTCGCTTACTTCCAGATGGGAAGGGTGTTTGGGTTCCTATGGATCATGGCATATCTGGTTATCCAGAAAGGGGTCTTGAAAGGATGGACGAAGTCGTCGATTCATGTATCGAAGCTGGCGCCGATGCAATTGTTCTCCAGAAAGGCTCCTTGAGTCATCATTTCGAGAGGACTGGATGGAATCGCTTTGTTTGCCACGTCTCTGTTTCTACCCAACATGCTGGTGAACGTGTAGGAGACAAAGTGCGAGTAGCAACCGCAGAAGAATGTCTATTTCGAGGAGCAACGGGGTGTTCTGCTCAGATTAATCTCGGTGATGAATACGAGCCGGAAATGATTGTTGAAATGGGGACTCTAACTGGTGAAGCAATTTCCCTCGGGATACCTGTGCTAGGTATGGTGTATCCTCGAGGACCAAATCTAATTGTCTCAGATTATGACAATACTGGAGGAATTGCTCACGCGGCAAGAGTTGCTTGGGAACTAGGTTGTGATATTGTCAAAGTTCCATGGACCGGAGATGTAGAATCTTTTGCTGAAGTATGTGCGGCAGTGCCTATTCCAATCCTAATCGCAGGCGGTCCACGTGGAACCTCATTCATAGAATTACTCGATATTGTTGAGCAGTCAATTTCAGCGGGTGGCGCCGGAGTATGTATGGGAAGACAGGTATTTGGGGCAGATGACCCAGCCTCTCATATTCAGGCTCTAAAAGCGGTAATTCACGAAGGAAAGACTGCTGTCGAGGCTGCAGAACATTTGGGGTGATTACTTGCAGTTGTGGCTTGACAGTGAAGACTCGTCGAATTTTTCTCTTAGGGTTGATAGGGTTTGGAAATCTTCAGACCACGATGTGGCGGAGGTTCACTTAGATGATTTCCATGGCCAAGACGAGGCTATCTCACTTGTTGGTATGATTGACTGGATTTTGGTTCGATGTTCGGATTGGACAATGATTCCTCTCGAGAACATAGTTGCCGCAGCTGCAGGAAGCGGAACTAGAATCGCAGCTGCAATTTCACAAACCGTAGACCTTAGCGGAGTAGCCTTCGCACTGCAACATGGAGTGGATGCATTATTACTTCATGCTGATGAAGAATTGTGGAAAGCCGCAGAGGAGATTTCCAGAGAGAAGATTCCAGCTCAACTTGAAAGCCGAAAAGTAGCGGAATCACTAGTTTTGGCGAATGTTACTAATATAGAATCGGGAGGTGTGGGGGAACGAATCTGTGTTGATTTGACAGAGAGGCTATCCGACGGAGAAGGTATGCTAATCGGATCTTCTGCAAATGCATTAGTTTTGATTCATGGAGAAACCATTCCTTCCGAATTTGTTCCTTCTAGGCCATTTCGCGTTAATGCGGGGGCAGTTCATGCCTACTGCTTGATGGCTAACGGCTCAACCAAATATCTCAGCGAATTGACTTCAGGAGATCAAGTAGCAATCGCGAACTTATCAGGAGAAACCCGTAGCGCTACTATCGGCCGCTTGAAAATCGAAAGAAGGCCGTTTCTTTTGATCAGATTTGATTGTGATAATCAATCGGCACAAGTGTTAGTACAACAGGCCGAAACTGTTCGATTCATCAATGAAGAAGGAAACATCAGCGTCACCTCAATACAGGATGGAGACAAAATTGCTGTACGGCTTTCCTCGGGTATGCGACACATTGGTCGAGAACTCGCAGGGGAGATGAAGGAAAGATGAAGGTCTACGGTTCTGGTCGAGCTCATGGCGGAATCAGTCTGCTGCATGCTCTTGGCTGTGGAAATGGTAGTTCAACGCCGATTGATCTTTGGACGCATGTTGGTTTAGTGGAAGGTACATCAATCCCTGAGGAAGATGAACATAAATTGCTTCAACTACTTCTAGAGGCTTGGAAAGAACGAGATTTACCACTTCCTTCAGGACAAATTGGATGGCTTGTTAAGTCGGATATACCAAATGGTATGGGGCTAAAATCTAGTTCAGCATTATTGATGGCAGCGGTTAATGCATTATCTACGGGTAATTCTGTAATTCTTAGCGATAATGTGACATTCAATCTTATTTCAGCAATTCAGATAAAGGCTGGTTGCAGTATCTCAGGAGGTAAAGATGACATCGCAGTTGCTAACTTTCCTGCCACTTGGATAGTTGACGCAAATGCAAGTGGAACTGGATTATTACACCAAATTGAATTTCCGGAAAAGGAAGTAATAATTGTACTAAGAGATATGCGAAAGGGAGTAGTCGAAATACAATCATTTGAGAACCTTCGTACAAGGTTTGAACAAATTGTTTTGCAATTAAGGAATGGCTCTCCAATCAATGCCTTTAGTATGAACGGACAAGCGGTCGCTGAGGCCTTGAATGATCAGGAGGCATTGCAAATTTGCGAAGATATCGAAATTCTATTTGGTTGCCCTGCTGCGATTTCAGGTTCTGGACCTGCAATCGCAGTTCTTTGTGAGACAGAGCAGGCAGATTTGGTGAAGGAACATATCAAATCTAAAGGGTTAGAATTCATCCACACACGAACTCATCATGGTGTTGACCTACACTGGGAGAGAGATGAATGGGAATGAGATTAGGAGATTCGATTCGTGTAACTCTCTTCGGAGAAAGTCATGGTAGATGCGTAGGCGCATTGGTCGAAGGGATTCCTGCAGGAACAGAAATCGATTTACTGGCACTAAACGAGGATATTGCAAAGAGAAAGCCTGGAAGAAAAGGCCTCAGTAGGCGTACTGAATTGGACGAATGTGAGATTCTTTCAGGGGTTCATGAAGGTAAGGCAACAGGTTGGCCAATTGTATTACTTACTTGGAATTCAGATGCAAAATCCAACGATTACAGTTTCCTCCCTGATCAACCACGTCCGGGACATGCCGACCTTCCAGAAATGGTTCGTACAGATGGCGCAGCAGACCTGAGAGGAGGGGGCTCTCAATCAGCTAGATTGACCTACGGTTTAGTAACTGCAGCAAGCCAATTAAGGGGGTTATTGAACCAGGCCGGCTGGAGAGTTGATGCTCATTTACATAGTGTTGGTGATTTACGTGCTAAACCATTGTTCCAACTAGATAGAGATACAAAACCTCCCGAAGGTTCGACAATGGCCCGGTTGAATTGTCTGGATTCACAGGCTGCTGAATTATTCTCGAACTTTATCGAAGAAGTTAGGATGGATCAAGACTCGGTCGGGTCGAGTATTGAGTGTATAATCGAAGGATTACCAATAGGTGTAGGTGAGCCTTGGTTTGATGGCCTAGAACCAGCTCTAGCGCGAGGTATGATGGCGATTCCTGGTGCTCGTGCTGTTGAATTCTCTAGAGGGGTTAAAGCATCAAAGATGAGAGGCTCCGAGCATAATGATGCATGGCATTTTGATGGGGATAAATTCGAATTAGAAGGTTCAGAATCAGCTCAAGCAGATGGTGCACTCGGTGGTAGGTCAACCGGTGCTCCGATTCGAGTGATCATCCACTTCAAACCACCAAGTAGTATATCTCGTGAACAATCGACTCTGCATCTCCCTAGTGGGGAAAAACGCCCACTACAAGTCGGTGGAAGGCATGATCCTGTATTGGGCCCTCGGGCGGTTCCAGTTGTCGGAGCTATCGCTAGGCTGGTTGTAGCAGACCTGGGGATGATTGGTGGATTCCTAAATCCAGAGTAGATTAGGGGCCTACTTGTTTGCTCGGCCTTCTTGCATTTGCTGTAGGCGTAGAGGTAGGTTTACTGCAAATGCGGCTGCGATAACCATGAACACCATGGCTGTTCCGAGGGCTACTCCGTATACCGAAGTTAATTCCACGGACTCTCTCAATCTGTTTGCCTGAACGCTATCGAATATACTGACCATTGCAGGAATAATTAGGTTGATGAGAAGGGTTAGCAAGGCTACTATTCCTGCAACAACTGGGGTAATTCCAATCGCTCGGTAATATTGCCCGATGATTTTACCTTCTCCCATTACGTAGACTTCTCCAGTTCTAATTGAAGTATCCAACATTGAAAATCGAATAATTCCGTTGGTTAATTCGAAGTACATGACCAGGAAAACTGCGTAGGCAATTAGCAGCACCTTCTGTAGAATCTCTTGCTCAGGTAGTAGGTTAAATCCGAATTCTACTTTGCTTCCTGCGAATCTAAGGGTTACGAGTAGCATTGCAACGTATGAGACCAACAAAGCCCTCTGGTCACGCTGGAAGATACCATATGCTCCTCCAATAGCACCAATAATCATGATGAGGATGTGAATAACTCCTCCAATTAATGGAATTCCAATTAAATTCGCTATAGCAAACCAAGCGGTTCCAGATACCGGAGTGAATAGTAGGGTAAGCGCTGTTAGAAGTACTAGACATCCCGCCGAACTTATCTGTAAATTAGTCACAGTTCGGTTAGCTGGGAGGAACTTCATCGAAGATACAATTGGTCCTCCGAAGAAAGACTCAATCCAAGATGGCACATGTACTTCTGGAATCGCATCTTTAGGGATATCAGTGCTCGACTTTAGTCGACCTGCAGCCTTTTTCCTGCTTGGCGCGGATGACCTAATGGTCTTTCCATCGTAAAGGTGGGAGGTATCTGAAGACCCCTCTGTTCTAACTTCGTCCACGATAATTTCACCTCCTAGAATCCTCTTGCTCCGGCTAATGCAGTTACGAGCATCATGTCTGGTTCCCAATCCATAACATTAGCGCCTAATCCACGCAATTCACTGATTAGGATATCTCGCTCAGTCTTGAGAACTTCATATCCAGTACGATCTAGTCTTCTGGCATCGAACTCAAATTCGAGGCTAGATGGAGATAGTATGGTTACGTCGAAGTTCCTAGCTCTGAGGTCTCTTACTGCGTCGATTACAGTTGGGTCGTCTTCTAATGGACTTAGAATAATAATTGGACTTCCACGATTGATGTGAGGAAGAATACGATTTGTAACCACTTTCAGAGGTGTATTGCCCTTTGCCATGGCACCGGCTAACTTAGTCAAAATAACGTACAATTGTTTCTTACCAGTATCTCGGTCAACTGATACGATTTCGTCACCATAAGTTACCAAACCAACTGAGTCTCTTCGAGACAAGAAATACTGTGCAAGGCTTGCAGCTGCTCTTGTACTGTATACCAAGGAATTCCGACTTACTGGACCAGTTTCAGATACAGATCGACTATCGATAATTAGAATTATGTCGCTAACTGCGTCACGTTCAAACTCGTTTACCATCATCTTTCCAGACCTAGCCCAAGCCTTCCAGTTTACCTTCTTCATTGGATCTCCTGGGATGTACTCGCGTAAGTTGTAGAAATTCGTGCCTTCACCAGGGTTACGAATATTCACGGCACCTGTGAAGATTTTTGGAACTCTACTCTTGATCAACGCATCCTTGATATCTTCCATCTTGGGGAATACAAGGAAATCGTCATAGAGTTGAATTTCCCTTTCATTGTGGAATAAACCGAAGGCATCCTGTACTCTGACACAAACTGGACCAATTGTATAGAATCCTCTTAGAGGGGCCTCAATTGTATAGGAGATTTCAGTTTCTTTCCTTCCACCTAATTCCATCAGAACATAATTTGCTCCTTTCTTTATTCGCATAACTTCAGGGACTCTATCTCGGACCTCTAGAACCTTGGAGAGAGAAGATCGGTTCTGAATCCTAAGGATAACATCAATTTCACCGTCCTCGAAAACTCTCGCAGAGGATAGTTTTCGCATTGCGACAATTGATTGTAGTGTAACTCCTGAATCAGCGTCTGAATCATCCAAGCGACGTCCACTAGAAGCAACGTCGGCATGGGTTGTTCGGAATGCAGCATAGGTAAGGAAAGATAGTAGCACAACCGCGACTGTGACCAGTTGCTGATTTCTCAACACCAATCCGAGCAGATACATGGCTACCGCAAGGGCGGCAAACATGGCTGATTTTCTGCTCCATGCCATTGGCTAACACCTCCTTTTGCTAAATCTGATTAATGTCCTCAAACTGTAGGTACTGGTACCTGACGTAGGATATCCGAGATTACTTCATCAGTCTCGAGACCCTTAATCTGGTGCTCAGGTTTGAGGATTAATCGGTGAGCTACCGCTAGGGTTGCAACCGACTTCACATCATCAGGTGTAACAAAGTCACGTCCACGCATAGCAGCAGCGGACCGACTTGTCTTCAGAAGAGCCTGTGAACCACGGGGTGATGAACCGACGAGAACTCTTGGGTCTTCACGGGTTCGAGATACAATCTCAACCATGTACATTCGAACTGCAGGGTCGACAAAGACATCTTCAATTGCAGTCTGCATAGCAACCACACGAGCAGGATCGGTAATTGTCTCTACTTCAACATCGTCCTTCTTTCTAGCAATACGTCGCGCGAGAATTTCATCCTCATCGGCACGATCTGGATATCCAACACTCATCTTGAACATAAATCGGTCAAGTTGAGCCTCTGGTAGAGGGTAAGTTCCTTCCTGTTCCACTGGATTTTGTGTTGCCATTGTTAGGAACGGAGCCGGAAGTTTGTGAGTTACAGTTCCGATAGTAACTTGCTTTTCTTGCATCGCTTCTAGAAGTGCTGCTTGCGTCTTTGGAGGCGCACGGTTAATTTCGTCAGACAGTAGTAGATTGCAGAAAATCGGGCCTGGCTTGAAGGAGAACTCTCCTTTTTTTGCATCGTAGATGTTCGTTCCTGTGATGTCGGCTGGTAGAAGATCAGGTGTAAATTGTACACGCTTGAAATCACAGCCGAGTGCATCGGCGAACGTATTCGTCATCAGGGTCTTTGCAAGTCCAGGGTAATCCTCGAACAAGAGGTTACCATTGGACAGGATGTTAACCAACACATTGTCGATAACATGGCTCTTTCCGATGATTACTTTCTGCACCTCGGTGCTAATCGCTTGTCCGATTGCACCGACGGCTTCGAGTTTGTCACTCATCTTTTTTGAGCCGCCCTTAGGCTTCTTTTTGGTTGCAGCTTTTTCTTCAGTCATTTTTCTCTCTCCATTTTCTGTTTGTTTCAGTTTTTGCCCCATCGTCTTATGGCCACCATTAGTTGGCGTAATTCTTGGGGAGTATATTTTCTGCTTTGGCTATATGCCAGTTCGACGAGTCTCGGATCTCCTATCATCGTCTGAACCTCAGCTGGCGGTTTAATCGCCATCTGGTCTCTAGTTAGGTCGTAATGAACTCTAACTTTCGTGAATAGTGCTTTTTGCACTCTTTCCCGATAAGATCCAGGATCCAATTTATTAGGTCTTTCTCTGAATCGTGTAAGATCGAAAATATGGCGCCAGTTTTCTTTTTCAGGAACTACCATCATCGCGACAAGCAATAGTAATCCAACATTCAGAACCACCAGCCATTTGAGGAATGTATTGGAAGTCAGGAGTACAACCGTCCCCATGGTTTCCACGAATGGAGCAGATATGATTCCGGTAACGTGTCGGCTTTCGTCAAAGACAACCTGGAATTGACTTTTATCGTCACGAATAGACTTAGCCATCTTCTTGTTATCATGTTCCATCATGTCGTCAATGAGAAGCGAAAAGTATTCTTCGTTACCTTGCCAATATGTTTCTCTGACTGTGTTTAACCAGCAGTTGTTAGCTTGCTGTTCGCAGGAAGAACTCATGTCGTTTTCTACCGCCACATCGAGACTCCATAATCGGTTTGAGAAAGCCTCCTCATCTGACACAAATACAATACTACCTGTAACCTGAAGTTCTCTGGTATTTCCTCCGACCAATCCTCCAGAACCAGCGCTAACCTTGTCGAAGGTAGTAATTCCAGGATAGTCGATTCTGACGATTAGAGCTAAATCACCAGGCGCTGGATTTCTCTGGTCGTCTGCAAGACCGTTCCCCTGTACATCGATAAATGCAGATGGAGAAGCAGTAGCGAGTATTTTCACTTGCCTTTGATTCTCTGCTGCTTGGCTAGGATCATCTTCTGGTAGAGGCTCGAATTTCATTCCAGTGGGGGAACGGAACATGACCGGAAGCCTACAATTTAGTCGATTTTCTTGTAAGACGTCTGTATCAACGCATCCTTGCCTTAGGTAAGAACTTGGCATATCGTTGACATCTTCTGAAACAGCTGCAAGGCCCCATACGTTTAGCCAGGATCCGTCGGTTGGTTGCCCATCTTCATATTCCATCCAAAACTGATTCTCATCATTTAGAGGGGAATCAAAGAAAGTTACACCAAATTTCTCAGCCAATCGATTTGCATTTGTCCCATCAGCGGCGACGATTACTTTACCTCCTCTGTTGGTTACAAAATCGTAAATCGCATCAGCTTCAGTTTCAGCAATTGGCTTCTCTGGTCCAATTATCATCAAAGCCGTTCGATGAGGATCTCTCCAATCATTTACCAACATTGGAGTAGACATTGTGTTTGCAATAAAATAGCCTTCATCAGTAGCCATTGTTTCTCTCATGTCAGTGACTTGGGCGAGAGAACTAATCTCTCCTCCTTCACCTTCTGTGTAGGCAGAATAGTAGGTTGCTTTTCCTGCAACGAAAATCATGGGGAGAATCAAAAGAAGTACCATTGTGATGGCTATAGAGCCAATCACCATTCTGGTGAAATTTTCCTCATCTGATTTATCTTCAGCCATTTAAATTCCATTCCATTCAAAGATTTAGCCTAGGCTAGGGACACCTACGCTTCCACGCGAGCCTCATTTCACAGATATATGTTGTTGATTACAGGGCACCATAATTGGGGGAATTACCCACGGTCCGATGTGTATATTGCACTATCTCAGTGTATTGATTTAGGAATTAAAATTAGAAAAAAACCCAATTATTGTCTTCTTTCAGAGTTCAAAAATAAGGCGCCAATTAACGAACTAAGTATGACTATTATTCCGGGTGCTGGGAGATTTGATGTGACCACCTCTACAGGATCTTCTGGATCATCAGAATCATCCGGGTCTTGGGTATTTGTTGGTGGTTGTTCAACGGTTATTCGTGTAAAGTCAGTTGAGAGCTGGCTTCCATCTGCACCATCGGATGCAACCGTCACCTCAATGCGACAATTTCTCTGTGGATGACTTTCCGATGCTGTTACTTTGAGATCTGCGGTAGTACTTGCTCCTTTCTCTATGTATCTTGTTAATAATGCATCAAGCCCGGAGTCAGTGGTCATCAATGGACAATCGTCAGTAACTTCTAACTCGCGAACTTTGTCTCTAGAATTCCCATCGTTTGTTACAGTGACTTTGAGTATTGTATCAGTCCCCGAATTAATCGCCCCAACCGGGTCAGCAATCTCAACATTTAGCATAAAAATTTCTGGTATTTCAAGGTCTCCAATCTTTTCTTGATTTTCAGGGATAAATACCGGCATTCCATTCCTCTCTTCTAAATTCGCTGTAATTGAGAAGCTTTCCTTCTTTCCAGCATCTATTTCGTAGACATCGATACCACGAACCATAATCGTGAATGAGTCGTTATTTCCTGGTTCTATAGTTGCGTCTTCAGGTGCACCCATAACTTCCGCTTCAAATGGGAAATCATACTCAAAAGCGACTTTTATCGAAAGAAGACCTTGGTTATCGACAAACATCACAATCGAAGTCATACCTGCTTCAGAGACTATGAATGGGTTGCTTTCATCTTCATCTGGATATTCTATTCCCAGTTCCCAATTTCCTAGAGATGGTTCCGGCTGAGCCATGGAGTTTGGGATTATTGCAATTATCATTGCTGTGATAAGGAAAATCGGTAAAATCCCTCGCCTCAAGAGTCTCCCTCCATCAATCCGGCGCAAGCTCGCCGTGTTAACACCTTCACCATTTTTCTTCTGTAAGAAGGCGAGAACCATGTGTTTTGAACGGGCTTCACAGATTTTCTAATAGATTCGGCTAATTCGTTAATTGATTCTGCACCGGACCAACCATTTAGGCAGGAGTCAACTTCTTTTGTATGAAGCATTGGAATAGATTCCAGTCCAGTTGTTGCCACCTTGAGTTCGGTTGGTTTTGTGGTTCCATTTTTCTTCCAAACCGCCGCGACTCCAGCCTCTGGAAAATCCCAAGACTCGCGTTGCCGTAATTTCTGGTAATCTCCATGCCATTCAGCAATATCTTCTGGAAGTGTCAGGTGTGTGACTAATTCTCCGGATTGAAGTACATTACGAGTCATTCCATCAAGTTGGAAAAATTCGCTAAGTGGCATCGAGCGGATACCGTTTGGTCCAGCGAGGTGTATTACTGCTCCGAGACACATTAGAACTGGGGCGAGATCTGCTTGATAGGTAGCCACACAGAGTGTATTTTGATTTGGAATAACTCTACAATCTGCTTCTGTTCCACAATCACATTTGTGACACCAATCGATGGATTCTCTCCATTGTTCGGTTTGATTGAACCAATAACATCGAGTATCAAGGCAAATATTACCTCCAACCGTTCCAGAACGTCTGACCATAACACTAGCAATAGTATCAGCCGCTTTGGCAAGAACTGGGTGTGTGGCGCTTGATTGAACTAGGTCATGAAGCCTGACCATGGCTCCAATATGAGTCTCATTTAGTTCTGTTAATTCACTTATCTTTGCAAGAGAAATCACGTTAGGTTTGACGTTGAGGTGCCATTTGTAATTTGGAAGCAAGTCAGTTCCCCCAGCCACCCAGTCAAATTCTAGATTTTGGGATACCAACTCGTCAGAAATGGAAATTGCCTCATCCAAACTGGTTGGAGAGTGTAATTGGAATGGAGGCATACGCATCAAGAATCACCCCTCTGTCTTCTTTCTTTATGCTTCCAAGCACTACCTGCTAAACGAGGATGAGATAGATATTCTTCAGAGGGAATTACATTGACTGCCCATTTTTCATCCACTTCATCAGGAGGTGTTGTGGGGTCTAATCCGAATAATGCTCCATTATGGTACGGTTGTCTATTATCATTCAAGCGTCTATCTAGATCGCGCTTTGCATGTTCTTCTGCTCTCTTCGATAGTACTGCTTGTAGCTCAGAGTACTCAAGTCGCGGACTTGGTAATTTTATGGGGTCATCTACACCTTCAGCCCTGCATTTTCTTTCAATGATTCTCAGTAATCTTTCAGGAGTAATTGGTAATTCCGCGGTCCTAACCCCTACTGCATCGTAAACCGCGTTACAAACAGCGGGTAGTATAGGGAGAAGTGGTCCTTCTCCTGCTTCCTTTGCTCCGAATGGGCCTTCAGGGTCATTAGATTCGACTATAATCGGAACAACTTCGGGCATTTCGTGAACACTTGGAATCTTGTAATCTAGTAAATCTGGATTCATCAAGTGACCACTTCTGCCATATTTCATTTCTTCACTCAGAACCTGACCCATCCCCATATGGCAAGAGCCG
>CETB01165300.1_pt1 | contig 12916 bp, 8 predicted proteins | sample 356381 | NCBI WGS metagenome assembly CETB01 (sample SAMEA2622545, study PRJEB7988) | marine metagenome | biome: marine biome (ENVO:00000447); feature: deep chlorophyll maximum layer (ENVO:xxxxxxxx); material: "saline water (ENVO:00002010), including plankton (ENVO:xxxxxxxx)" | depth 155 m | reverse complement strand
ATTGATTGGTAGAGGATATGACCATCCTCCTCACCATACTCAATTTGCACTGGATCTGTATAACCTGCAGTCACGTCGATATCAGAAATAGCATTTGGAGTTAGTCTCCAATCGTTAGAAGAAGTGGGTGCGTCTGCTTCTAAGATGAATATACTAGTTAGATCCTGAAAAGTTCCGCCAGTCCACAGGTCACGATAATATCCAGCAACCAATAATTTTGTTCCATCAACATCGATGTCGACACCCCAGTATTTACCCTCGGATAATAGAATTGGATCCATCAAATCCTGGATTGGTCGCATCTCACAAGCAGAGTCTATTGTGGAGTATGAAACCGTCTGCTTCAGATAACCACCAGTATCTAGGAAGCGCCGAGTCCAAACTATGTGTGCGATACCATCTGAGGTTGGGGCTGCGACAAAATCACCAGACCATTTTTCTTCCAACATATTTGAGCAGGAAGTCATTCCTTTGTTGGAGTTGAGTCTGTAAAGCGCCAGCCCTCCTTCTTTCGAGGTTACGACAATTCCTTCTCCATCCAAGTCGATTACTTCTACTGGGGTTTCTCCAGTTTGGAAGTTTAATCCTCTTCCTCCAGAGACGGTACTCTTTTCGATTAGTATGCTCCATTCTGCTTGATTATTTGACCAGTCAATATCCGATAAAACAGGGCCACTAAGGCTGATCCGGAATTTGAAAGCGCCACTTTCTTCATTTGTTTGGGCAAATGAAATTGTCTCAGCGTAACCGCCTTCTATTCTAGGGACTGTAGTTGAGGAGGTTAACTCCCATCCTCTTTCAGTGTAAAGGTGTAGTTGCGCCTCTATTTGTTCAGCAGCTGATGAACCTAAATTATCCACGCGAGCATTAATTTTGAACTGCTCTCCTGGTCTAGGAATCGTAGGGGTTGTGGTAAATGCACCGTTCGAAAAAGCCAAATCGACACCTTCCGGTCTATCTATCACATCAAATTTAATATTTTCATCATTATTTGTCTCATCGATTTCCAATATTGCATCACCTGGGTCTAATGCGATGCTAAGCTCGCGTTGACCGACAGATAGAGGATTCCAGTAAAGAGTCACATCTACAATATCACCCGAGTCGATTGTAGGTATGGTTAACTCATATTTTCTGGTACCTTCCTCAAGTAGGAATACAACGACATTAGTGGCTGATTCGTCGCCATCATTACGAATTTCAGCGCTAACATCCACGAAGGAGTTAACGTAGGTTTCTGACAGAGGTATACCCCATTCTGATACAGTTATTCCACTTCTGAACATCAAGTCAGGAGCAGGTGGTTGATTGTCTATTTCCAAGGTGACTCTGACTTCCTCAGAGCGAACACTTGTGCCACTGACGAAACGTAATGATATACGATGTGAACCGTCCGGATGTTCGGTAGAATCCCAAATGAAATTGAACATATCCGTTGTGCCACCTGAGCCAGTATAGGTTCTTTCATCAACCCAATCTTCCTTACCTATTCGCCATTGTAGGACGCCACCATTGACGGTTTCATATTCGCCTTCAAATTGGATATTACCTTCAACTGAATTTTGTCCACTTGGACTGTCCAAAGTTAGAGATACTCTACCAATATTGTGATTTTGTCTTTGTTTATTGCTCCATTGATCCCATTCGTTACGAGCCTGTACCGAGATTTTGATTTCCAAGGCGTTAATTTCATCCTCTTCAAAGTCTGGTATAGAGAAATCGGTAGTCCAATTTACTGTGCCTTGAGCAGTGTGCCAATCGACAAGAATTTCTTCCTGAGTCGGCGACCCCTCAGGTTTGTGGGTGTAGGTGATTTTGACCTGAACTTCTTCTATCGTTCCATTTGTCTCCGCATCTTCGTCGATGTGGCCTCTGACTGCATAAGTCTCGCCTTCTACTAGCCAAGAATCCTCAATCGGCCTTTCATAAACTAACCAATCACCCTCTCCTGGAGGTGGCGGTTCTGTTGTGTTCCCTTCTCCGTTATTTCCCCCACCGTCTCCTAACAGGGCGGATAAAATTAGATTCCCATCAATTATTCCAAATCCATATTTCTCATTCCAAGTATCCGAAATATCTGGTTCAGAGGCCTCCCCCTTCGGTTCGGAATTTTCTCTCAATAAGTCCTTGACTTCGGCAGGATTCAGATCTAGTCCTTCCTCTTCGCTAATTTGTAAAATTACTGCTACCAAACCTGCTACTGCAGGACACGCCATACTTGTTCCACTCATTTCCGTATAGCTGTCTTCAGCAAGTGGTTTTGGTGTACCTGGTAACTGGCTCGATGAAGCAGCATGCGCTGCAGAATTCATATCGCTTCCCGGAGCTACCACGTCTGGCTTAAGTTCCTCTTCTTTGTCGTCATCACCATCGTCTTCTCTAGGGCCAGAATTAGAGTATGAAGCAATCGAATCGTCGCCTCTATCGATAGTATCCTTATCATCAATTGACCCAACTGTAATTGCTTGGTCTGCGGCTCCTACAGAAGTGACTCTTCTTCTTCCATCATTTCCAATCGCTGCGACGGGAACTATACCTGCCTCAGCCGCTTGGTTTACCGCACGGGCGTCTGCCGCTGTCCCGTTATCTCCGGGGTCATCGCCATTTGGATCACCGAGGCTACCGAAAGACATTGACATGACTTGGATTCCTTCGCTAGAGTCATTATTGCCCCAGTCGGTATCTACATTGGCAGCCACCCAATTTATTCCCTTTAGTGTAGCAGCGGAATTGGTGCCTCCTGTATCAGTCATGACTTTGACATCAACCAGGTATGCACCTGGAGCATAACCCTGATTTATTCGTCTCGAATCTCCTGTACCAAGTGCAATTCCTGCTACATGAGTCCCATGTCCATCTCCATCATCAGGATCGTGCGTCCCTTCGTTATTGCACTCATTTTGATTCAACGAAGTGGCATCACAACCTGCGATCCACTTTGGGTCTGGAAGATCATCAGGATCATTCTCGTTATCATCGTTATCATCCGAAAAATCATCTAAGGAGAAGTGTTCGTTATCGACTCCTGTATCGAGAATAGCAATTACAACCCCCGAACCATCGTATCCGAAGTCTCGCATAGTTTCGTCATATCGTTCTGAATCTCGTACCTTGGAACCTCTAGTAGCGGTATCTAGGGATGGAACAATTACATTCTGTTCCTCGACCATAACAACTCCATCTAGTTGCCAAATCTCGATTAAAGCACTAACAGGCACATGGTCGATAACTATGCTGTCTAGAATATCCATTTCGAAGAACCAAGATCCCTCTTGCTCCCAACCATGAGATTCGAGAACTTCTCTTAGAGCAGCCGTATCGCTGGGGCCTGGGTGCCAAGCGTAATCGACAACGATAGCAACAGTAGGTCTACCATCTAGTCCAATTATTGCTGTAGAGGAAACTGAATCACGTTGACCAGCGATGATTCTTTGCAAACGATCGTCCATACCATCAGAATCCAAATCATACCAATAGCCGAACCACCACCCCTCGTCCTCTACAGGGAATCCTGCATCAAATGGTGGACTTCTAACAGTTCGATCTATGGGGTCGCATATGACCTCTCCGCACACTAGCGATGGTGGCCAATTTTCCGGCCTTTCTTGGGTAGTCGAATCTTCCGTCTGGATGGCTGCGGATGCAGATACCCCTACTCCCATATCCATGACTAAAATCATTCCAACTAGTACCAGTGGAGTAAGGTTCAGGCGTCTTCCAGACATGGCTCTGCAAGCAGAGCCAGCGTAGTTCGGGGTATAAGCCGAACCCGTACAAGAGCCATCAGGAGGCCATCATGGCCAGTTGATATGATTTTTCGAATGGGCGCATTTTAGGATACAATTCTGTCCCGATATTACAGCATGAACCTCTCCGCTACAAACAGGGCAGAGTACTTGTTCTGCAAGCTCCTCTAACCAGGCTCTTCGAGTCTCAAGTTCATCACCTTCTTCTCTAAGCCTCTTGAGTATTCTAGCAGCCTCCTCTTTCAAACCATCCCCTGCTTCTGTCCAAGGGTCCGAATCAAGACTACCCATCTTCGCAGTGGCCGCTTGTCTTGCCGCCTTCGATACCGTAGAACCAGCTATGGAAATATCGCTAGAATCATCTAATTTCGACGGTGCGCCTCTAGCGATTGGCCTTGCTAAAATCCAAGCAAGCATAAATCCTCCAAGATGGGCCATATGCGCCACATTTGTTACAGATTGTTCTGCTTCGATTTGGTACATGTTCCAGACTTCAATACCTAGTCTGAATGCTACAATTCCCCAAACAGGCCAGGCTCGAATGAAGAAGAGTAGAGGGAATTCAATTCGATCATTCGGCCAGCAAGCCATGTAAGCCCCAAGAATGCCGAAGGCTGCCCCACTCGCACCGATGGCGGGACTTATCGAATCAGGATGGGTTAGCACCCATGCGATATTACCTCCTAATAGACCAAGGAAGTACACTAATATCCAACGTAATTTACCCATTCGTTGTTCAAGGGGAACACCTGCTAGAGCGATCACCAATATATTACCTAGAACGTGAATCCAACTTGCATGAAGCCAAGCACAGGTAATAAATCGATGAATCTGGTCGGGATGGCCTGCAATTTTTGGGATTATTGAAAGAAAGGCAATTGGTGTAAAATCGAGGAACCCCATATCGATAATCATCTGAAAGAAAGTTGCCAATAATAATGATAAAACTGTGGCTAGGGCTATGCTTGTATCTTGTTTCCAAGCTACGATATATGGTGTTGTTGCAATTACTAGAAACAACATCAATGCTGCCCAATCAGATCCTGTTAGATCGGACCAAACAAACTCATAATCTGCGGTAGCCAGCCCTCTCCCTCGGACCTCGACAGAGCCTCTATGTGCATAGGGACTTCGATGGAACTACTCAAACGCAGGCTGCTAGTGGGGGGTTATCGTGAGCGCGCGAACTTTGCTCTCAGCCCGAGGGTTGGTTGTTGATCGAGGCGCCCGAAAGGTACTTCGAGATGTTGACTTTTCACTCTCTGAGGGTGAGGTCGTTGGTTTGTTGGGAGTAAACGGTTCAGGAAAGTCCACTTTGTTAGAATCGCTTGCAGGATTACATCCAATGACTGGCGGAAGTGTTCAAAGAACCGACAGGGGATTTGAAACTACGGTTAGAGACTCGGAAGGTCAGCGTGGAGATATCTCCGGTTTTGGCCTTTGTTTGCAAACTGAGGGGATGTCTGGTGACGAAACAGTACTCGAAAGAATTCGTGGTGCTTGTAGAGTTGCTGGACTTGCAGATAACTCAGAAGCACTCAATGAAATAATCTCAGAATGGGGCCTTGGATACCGAGCAGATGATAGAATCTGCAAACTCTCTGGTGGTCTACGCAGAAGAGTTGCTGTTCTGTCCGCAATTGTTCCAGTTGCTCTGAATTCTGAGCCATCGGTAGTTCTTCTTGATGAACCATCAGAGGGACTCGACCAATCATCTCGAGGACAGTTGTTAGGGTGGTTAAGAGCACTAGCAATGAGAGGTCATGGGGTTCTAGTTGCGACTCACGACCCTGAAGTCATAATCGCTTGCGACAGAACTGTAACCATCAGCGAGACCTCAGAATTGACAAGTAAGGTACAGGAATCAAACCTAGAACATACTAATCTTCCAGATCCCTCCGCGTCAGAATACTATAGAGAATTAGTTGCTTGGACTTGGAGACTTGAAAGACGCAACCCAATCGATACAATTGGACGCGGAGTCCCTGCCTTGGTCGCCTTATTGCTAGCATTTACACTGTCTACGGATATCGCTAGGAGCAGTGAAAATTATGATTTGTTAGCCGCTCTAATTCTAACCCCTGCTTTCATCACAGCTATTGTTACTCCAGCTATTATCAACCGACTCGCAGAAGAGAGAGCGGGAGATTGGTGGAGGGCAATGACCGGTGCCAGCTCAAGAGGCTGGTTTTCCATAATGGGTGTCTCATTGATTCTACCACTGCCAATAATTTACATCTCATGGTTTGTTATTGCCGACGATACAGCATTGGAAGCAATGAATTCTGATGTTATGTTGTGGCTGTGGTTATTCGCGTTCGTAATCATTGACCTAAGTGTGGCCGCTTCGGCTTTGCATCTGATGGTATCCGATCTTACTAGAGCTGGTGCTGTAGCGGGAATTTTATTGCAGCTAGTTCTAATCTGGCCATTCCTGCAAATGACTAGCGCTCTGACTTCGATAATGAGCAATGGAATGAGTTTTGAATTAGCGTTAGGTGAACCAATTGCAGACATCGCTATAGCATGGCTGACTGTGGTTTTATTGTGGGCAATGGCAGTCATCATCCCTGAGGATTGAATGGTGAGAAAATGAATTTTCGTGATTCCGGTTATGCTCTGACATATCTTGGACTTGCAGGTATCGTATTTATTGCAATTCTTGGTTTGGAGCACGCTCCCGGGTTGAAACCATGTACTGGAGGGGGTTGTTGGGGGGCTCCAGAAGCCTACAGAATTCTCTATCTTCACGTCCCATTTGCTTGGTGTTCATTCTTATCTTTCAGTATCCTATTTTATGGCTCATTGATGTGGTACCTCAAGCGTAGTGAAGACGCTTGGGTTTACTTTCAGAGTGGGTCCGATCTTGGTGTAATTTTTGGATTAGGAGTAATTACTTCCGGACCAATTTGGGCATCTGCAGAATGGGGCCGGCCTTGGGATTGGGGTGATATGAGACTCAATTCCTTCGCCTTACTCACTGCGGTTGCTTTGTTTCTAGTATATTCTCGTCAATCTCAACCTGATACACAACAAAACCGAGATACTCTATCAGCAGTTGGTTTGTTCGGCTTCGCCTTAGTCCCGATTACTGCCGGTGCAACCACTTGGTGGAACACTACTCATCCTGAAGTTTTGATTATAGAGTCAGGCGAAACCGTAGGAATGAGTCCTGAGGTACGATCATTCCTGCTGATCAGTTTTGGACTAATGTGCATTTTATTCACGGGTTTACTAATACTTTCAAACAAACGATATCGCCTTGCTGCGGATGTCTCTAGTAGAAAGAATGAGCTTGATCAGGAGGCGATATCTTGAGTGGTATTACGGAAGCCTACATAGCCTACGCAATTATGCTTGGTTTGGTAATCTGGTTTAGTCGAGATTTGCTCACATCAATTTCTGCTTTAGAGACGGAATTGGAATTTCTTTCCGATGAACAACCAAAGACTGCTGAGGAAGAATAATTTCATTTTGTTGTAATTTCGGCCCCAGAGGGGGCCGAGTTAGACTTCGACCCGCTCACCAACCCTTCAAACGGGGCGGGCTTGCCGCTTGGCGGGGGAGCAGTATGGATGGCGCAGCGTTTTGTATCGCCTGCGGTTCACCTCCTCCGCTTACATCAGAGCGTCTTTGTGAGGATTGTTTGAGGACTAGGACTGTATTTTCTGAAGTACCCGAGCGCATCCAGCAACACCGCTGTGCAAAATGCGGAATGCATGAGGTAGAGAAGCGCTGGGTTAATATTGAAGACGATGAATTGGGGGAGTTGAGGCTTAGAGAAAATCTCGGTGTTACATATGGAGCAAGTGACGTTGCAGTAGATATGGCCTATCAGCCAATTGATGATAGAACAGCTCGTCTTCATGTCAACGTCGAAGGGCAATTGGAAGGTCATAAATTCTCTAATCAGCATGAAGTTCTATTGCAGACTAGTAATGCTGTTTGCCCTACCTGCACTAGAAAAGCAGGAGCATATTTTGAGGCGACTATGCAGCTTAGGAGTGCTGGACGTAGATTGTCTGACGAGGAACTCAAGAGCCTTAGAGGGACTTTAGATGAATTGCTCAATGAATTAGAATCGGATCCGATGTTTTTCATCACTAAAGAAGGGCCTGTAACAGGCGGTTGGGATTTACAACTTGGTTCAAAGGCATTAGCAAGAACCTGGGCCAGAAAACTTGTTCGAAGATTTGGTGGAACAACAAAAGAAACATCGACGCTGGTTGGTATGAGAGAAGGGTCAGAAGTCACTAGACTAACCTTGTCTTATCGTAAACCAGCCTATGGACTTGGTGATGTCATCCGCCTCAAAAAAGAAAAATGGCTTGTATCGGCTTGGCAGAAGGATGGTCCAACCCTAAGGAGTTTAGACCGAAATGAGCGGATAGGTGCGACTTGGAGAGATATGGAGAAGGCTACTGTTGTGAGTAGTTTTGTGGACCAAATTATAGTCGATGTATTGAATCGTGATACTTCCGGCGCTGAGGTAATGGATCCTACTGATTATCGTGTGGTTACCGTCGCTCTCCCCTACGATGATGATGGTTCGGCGACAAACTTACGCATCGCCTTCATAGACGACTTATGGATGGCACTACCAGGGCACACGGGAGAGGAGTGAATATGTCTGAGATAGATTTTCAATCACTTCTCGATAAATACGACAAATCAGACATGGCTCGATTCACCAGAAATTTTGTCGATGACCTAGAGGCTGCCATGTCTGCAGAAATAGAAATTGAAGCAGATATGGATTGGAGTGGAGTTGTCTGTCTAGGGATGGGTGGCTCTGGCGCCGGAGGTATGTTCCTTTCAGCCCTCGCGGATGATTCAGGAGGCCTACCATTTGTAGTTTGGAATAACTACGACTTACCATCATGGTGGGGGCCAGATTGGCTAGTGGTAGCGACCTCCTATTCGGGAAATACCGAGGAGACTCTAGATGGTGTTAGACAAGCATTGGAAGAAGGAGGTGTTGTAGTCGGTATCTGTTCGGGTGGAGAATTAGAGAATTTACTCTCACAAAGTGATGAGTCATTATGTATTTCAGTTCCTTCTGGACAAATGCCTCGCTCTGCATTCGGCCATTTATTTGGGAGTCAATTATCCCTTTGCTGGGCCCTAGGGGTTCTGCCACGGCCATCAGAGGAAGAAATCACTCAGATGTTAGGTAGATTACGCTCTTGCTCTAAGTTAGCAGATATAGTCGGAGGTGACAGTAGAGTAGCCGCAATGGCCAATGGAATGTCTGAGCGAGATATCGGGATTATTTCCACTAGTGAAATGGCATCGGTTGGTGTTAGATTTACTAACCAATTAAACGAGAACTCTGAGAGATTTTCTCGCCCCGTCCAATTACCAGAAATGAATCACAATGAGATTGTTGCCTGGGGTAGGAACTCATCGTCTCAAGCATTGCTATACATTGCAAGTCCACATACCCATCCTCGTGCGCGAGCGCGAATAAGTTGGATGATGGAAAATCTTGAACCGGGTGATTCTTGGTTACTTGATTGCGAAGGAGATAGCCTGCTCGAGAGTCTCCTAACCGCTGCACACATAACCGATTGGGTAAGCATAGCTTTGGCTATGATTAATGGTATTGATCCGTCTGAAATGACCATCATTAAAGATCTCAAAACCTATCTATCTACAATTTAATAGAGGGGCCCCAAAACCAATCTAGGATCTGGATATATTCGCAAAGCCTCTTCTCGATCATTAGGTGTAACAACTCCGGGCATATCGTGAGTTTTTGGCTCTTGAAATGACAATTGGAAATGTAGGTGTGGCTCCCAGCCACCATTTTCATGAGAAGCTCCCATCCAACATATTACATCACCAGTATTCACCTTTTGACCGACTGACTTACCTTCTATTGAAGCAGAATCAAGGTGACCGTAAAGAGCCCATATTGCAGTTCCATCTAGGATATGTTTTGTAATCACAACGTGACCATAATCTCCATCCGCTGGATTATACCCAAAATGAGAAATTTCTCCGTTTGTAAATGCCATACAGGGAGTTCCTACCGGCGCGCCAATATCTATTCCAATATGCAGAAAACGCTCTCCTGAGAAGAGTTCAGTAGAGTATAATCCTGGTCGTAATTCGTCGTACTTCCCGATACTATATTCGGTCTTTGGAGGGGTCCAGGTACCTTCAGATAAGTCAAGGATAGTGTAATGTTCCGGTATATCTACAACTGGATGAAACTCGTGGGAATCCCAATCAATCATGACCCCCGGAGCAGGGTGAAGGCCATCACTCCTCCTCTTCTAATCTATCAGGTCTCGTGCTAACTTCAGTGGCTTCTGGCAATCCACTTTGTAGTGTCTCCGAGACCTTCAATTCGTCCAATCTACGCCCTTGGGGTAATACGCGACTTTCGTAAGATCGCATAGCATCATTGTATGACTTTCCAGCCTTGTCCAGATGACTGCCTACTTTCAGAATGTGTTCGATCAATGTGTTAGTTCGCTTGTACATCTCTCTAGACACATCGTAAATTTCTCTTGCACCCTCTGCCAATGCATGTTGCTGCCAATATAGGGCGACAGTTCTCAATAGCCCCAACATAGTCACAGGTGTGGCTATTAGTACTGATTTGGTCATGGCATAATCTAGTAATTCTGGATCGGTTGTGAAAGCCGCAGCAGCCATCGCTTCACTGGGTATGAACATTACAACATGGTCAAAGTCACCTTCTATAGACTCTTGATACGCCTTTGCGCCGAGCTCCTTGATTCGAGTCTTCATGGCTTTTGCATGTTCTTTCAGATGTGCATCCTGTTCGGGCCCTGGATCTAACTCCACCGCTTGTAGGAAATGAGTTCCAGTTGCTTTTGAATCGATTGGAATTACCCCTTCTTGAGGTAGTCGAACAATATAGTCAGGACGACCACCACCCTCTACGGTTTCTTGTTCGAAGAAATCGACTTGTTCCGACATTCCAGCCATTTCGAACAGTCTTCTTAGTTTCATTTCCCCCCAATTACCTCTAGCTTGCCCAGAGGTTGTTAACGCGGTCGATAGAGCGGTGGTTCTGTCTCCTAGAGAGTCTGCCTTCTGTCCCAACTCTTTCAATTGGCGCTTGATCGCTTCGTATGCACCAACTCTGTCCTTTTCCATTTCTGAATTTGCTTTAGATAATTTCGTCATTTCTTCGCGCAGAGGTTTGATTAAATTCTCAACCTCCATTTTCCTTGCGTCAAGAGATTTTTCAGCTTCTTTTTGGTCAGAGTTAAATTTCTGTTCTGCTAACTGTAAAAAAGCCTCAGAATTTTGCTGATTTACTTTAGTTGCTATATTTTCGAACCTTGACTCAAGTAATTCATTGACTCTTTTTCTTTCTTCATTCAGAAGTTCTCGAGTTTTATCGTCTCCGCCTTCTTTTGCCTCATTCAAAGCCTGAGCACGACTTAGTTCCGATTTAGCTTGACTCAACTCATGGTTTGTTTTCTGTTTGGCTAGTAACCAACCGATGGCTCCTCCGGCAATTAAGGCGCCGACGATATACACAATTTCACTTGACATGATATCAGATAGAAATCGAGGGTATTTAACCTTCTCAGAACTAAACCTGCTACAATTGTAACAAGAACCCCAAACAGTACTCTTTACCAAGGGTGTAATGATTAGTTCAAACAATGGACGCCTATGGTAGGGTCAGATGCGCCATCCTTGGCGCTACCGGACTTGTTGCTCAGCGCTTCTTCCAGCGCCTTCAGTTTCACCCTTGGCTCGAACCAGTAGCAATAATCGGCTCTCCGGAAACCGCTGGAAAATCACATGATGAATGCCTTTGGAGTTTAGATGAGCAAAGGCCACCACCTTCTGAATTGATAATTGGAGGATTAGAAAATCTTCCATCACTAATAGAGGAATTCCAAAGTTTAGGTGTTAGAATTATTTTCTCAGCACTCCCCGACGAACCGGCCGCAAGGGTGGAGCGAAATTTAGCGGCGGCAGGATTTCTTGTAGTTTCCCACGCTCAAGTACATCGTCTACAAACAGATGTTCCACTAATCGTTCCCGAAGTCAATATCCAAGATTTGAGTATTCTAAAGAAACAATCTGAAAGCTCTGAGGGCCGCCTAATTTCTTGTTCCAATTGTACGGTTTCACCAATCGCGATTACCCTCTATCCATTAATGCAAATAGCCGATATTACTTCGGTGAAAATATTCACTCAGCAAGCTCTTTCTGGTGGAGGTAGAATCCTTCTAGCTGAAGGCAGAGCAGGTCGCCAAATCAGTAGTGAAATACCAGGAGAGGCCGAATCAATAATTACTGAATTAGCTAAGATATTGTCTTGTGAATTCGATATTGAAGCCTCCTGTGAGAGAGTAATGCGAGATCATGGTCATTACGCGAGAATCGAAGTGGAATTTGGAGAACCGATTAGCGCCCACCAAGTTGTTCGTGTATGGCGAGAATCATATTCACGCAGCCAAGAACTAAACCTTCCTTCAGCGACAAAAAGACCTATCATTTTCGTAGATGGAGAACTTGATGATAACCACCGCTGGGTTGGTTTTGAACAGCATAAACACCCAGGTCTCGACCTAAAAGCCGCGATGGCGGTGGCTGTTGGAGAGGTAGAGATACATGGCTCAAGACTTAGATTTTCTACAATGTCTGACAATACAATTCGTGGTGCAGCAGGATATTCAGTTTTACTCGTCGAGCAATTACTCGCCGACGGGCTTCTGCATGATAACAACACCATACTCGCCAGAGAGATTTGACCGCACACGCCAATAGAGCGACTACCTTCCCGCGTTGTGCGTCAGCGCCAACTTGCCATGCTCCTTTCCTCTTTACCACCACATCCGTGTGGAGATATCGAATTGGAACAATATACTACTTCGGGTGATATTGCAGCCTCATGGTTAGCACAAATTGCTGCATTCGGCGACCTATCCACGGATTCATCGATTGCTGATTTAGGCGCAGGAAACGGGATTTTAGGGATTGGTGCGGCATTGATAGGTGTGTCTCAGGTAGTTTTGGTAGAAGTGGATGAACAAGCCTGTTCTGTTGCATTCCAATCAATTGAGCAGGCAGGTGTATCAGACTCTGTAGAAATATTCTGCAAAAGGGTGGATGATTCACTGGATTTAACTGGTGCAGATTTGATAATTTCCAATCCACCTTGGGGGACT
>CETB01008038.1_pt1 | contig 13018 bp, 9 predicted proteins | sample 356381 | NCBI WGS metagenome assembly CETB01 (sample SAMEA2622545, study PRJEB7988) | marine metagenome | biome: marine biome (ENVO:00000447); feature: deep chlorophyll maximum layer (ENVO:xxxxxxxx); material: "saline water (ENVO:00002010), including plankton (ENVO:xxxxxxxx)" | depth 155 m | reverse complement strand
CTCGTTATCGAAAGTTGAGGGATATTTGGGCTCGATCCACTCCACGAAGCTCTGCTCGGACAACATTTCGATCTCCTTCTCGTTTACGATCACGTCTACGTATCTCCCTAGCTGGAAGTTACGCCATTCAACACCGGCACCCAGGATGTCCTCGAAATGCCCTGGCCCGGATAGGGCTACTAGCATCACGTAATCTTCTCCTTCCTTCTCTGCGAAGTCATTATCGAAACCCTGTAGGATAGGGATTGCATCGGGTGCGATCTTGTCGATATTTGCAAGTCGGAATGCACCGATGACTCCCGCTTCCATGAGGGTGACGGGGGACAACTTCGGGACGTTGCAGTGTAAACCCTGAGGGGCATAGAAGGTCCCGCACTCCATCCCCATTCCTTCTAGTTGTGATTTCCAGTCTGTGGGGATTGGGTAATCGTGACCCAGAGCGTGCCACCCAGTGATAGCACCCTCTCCCGTTCTTTGGCTCCAGTCTTGGATTGGGACGTATGAGGCTGTTCTATGGAAGAGTGAGGCGGTTCCGACGTTCTCCTTGTCCCAGTACCAACCGTAAGAAGGGTCATCGAAAATAGCCATTGGATCATTTGGCGAATAGATTGGAACTTCGATAGTCTCCTTGGAGGATAGGACTTCCTCTAGTTCAGAAGACTCGCTTCCAATGGTTGCAATCGTCAAAATGCTCGGTAAGATCATGACAACTACAAGGAGAAGGGAAAGCCGCGACCTCGCCGCGTTGCCACTGGACATAGTCCTCCTACATAGTAGGAGGACATTAAAATTGCCTAAAATTCACAATACGGAATGACTACTGAATTTTTCTACAATAGCATCTCCATGACCTCTAAATTATATTAACCAAATTCCGTGAAAAACATCACATACGCCCGCCCCACTCGTCTGCTTCCAATGGTTGAAGATGACTCCTCTTCGACATCTCCTGAAAAGTCTGCAATCAAGGACGAGGAAGTAACTATTGGTTCCGAATATGATGAAAAGATAGACCTTGAGTTAGACAGGATAAGGGATAGGAGAGAGAACCCCGGCAAGAGCTTCCTGGTGAATACTATCGTTCCAAAGACATTCGATGACTACACACTGGTCTTCGGGGTGATGACTGGATTGATATTCTTCGGAATGGTGACCCTAGCTTCATCGGGCTTGGTTCTCGGAGACTCAATTAAGATAGATGACACCCTATCAGGGACTCCTCTCGATCCAAATGACTGCGTGGATAAGAGGGACGAGGTTTGGATCAAAACCTGGGTCCAACATGAAGATCTACAAATCGAGAGTCGCAACTTGGAATCTTCCTCTAAATCTGCAATTCTTATTGTCGTGTGGAACAAATCTTCGGTTGAGGCCGAAGCAGACTCCCAAGGGGAACCATTGCTGGCCACAGCCAAGTCCGGTACGGGGGACCTGTCAACAGAATTGAGCAACACCGATTTGGAAGACGGAAAATATAGTATTAGAATCGGAGTCGTGGTCCCAGATAACGAATCCATTGACTGGTCCAATATTTCCGAAGAAGAAATAGCAGAAATTATTGGAAATAATGAAAATCTAATTGTCTCCAAGGATCTCGAAATTGAGTTGCACACAACCCAGTCTTCCTCCATCTTCGGATCCGGGGAAACACACAGGAAGATGGAGAAGTTAGACGAAGAGGTCAGAGCCTGCATGACGATTCAGGATATGGGGGTCTGGGGGTGGATTCTCATGGGTGCCGAATGGGTAGGTGGAAGGGAGACTGCGATGCTCACTGGGGGAAACGCAGAGGTTCCTCCTTGGTACATGGCCATGGTATCCCTGGGGATGTCGGTATTCTTCCTATGCGTACAGTACCCGCTAATGCACAGATTGTACCATAGAGAAACCGACGATCTCCTCACGAGTGAGCAAATGAACAGGCTGATTGTGAGGACAATAGAAAAAGCATCAAAGAGACTTCACATAAAGCCCGATTTGGAGTCTATCAGGGTCCAGGATCGAGCTATTTCGGTAGATGTTTTCCTATTCTACAACACCTCTAGGAGGACCCTCGCCAGCCCTATCGATGTAAAGGGAAAGATCATCAAGGACATCCTGAATGAGTTTCGAATATTCGGAGAAATGCGACCTCTTCAGATTAAGACCGTATGCAGCGACTCTGAAAACGAATCAGGAGAAAGGATGGATTTCGGTGATTTGGGAGAAGTCCGACTGTCTGAAGATTACAGCTCCTTCTTCTCTTCCATGGGGAAGTTCGGTAATCTCGAGGAGGCATTCAGAGAGAGCATGTCCAGATGGTTCCGAAAGCACGATGTCGCCGACTACGGCTCGGCAATTTTAGCCGACGAGGACGCCGTCTTCGTCAGAGTGATTTACAGGCCCGTCACCAGATTCGCATACTTCCTGTTCAAGCCCACCTATCAGCACCTCCAGGGGGATCTCAGGAATCAACTCGGAAGTGACCTCGAGACCCTTCTAGCGGGAAGGACTCTGGTGGTGAGTGCTAGGAACGAGAAATCAACTCTGGGAGATAGAGCGGTTGCAGGAAGAGTTGAGCAGGGGTCAGAAGAACACGAAGGTGAGGCCATGGTGGCTAAGAGGGGAGGGATACCGGGAGCCCTTCTACAGAACCCATTCATGGGAGACATCCTGTCTTCAGTGGAGTACGTAGCCCATAAGAACAGAAAGAGGATTGACAAGTACGGTTTCTGGGGTCTGATTGTATTCGTCTGGATACCATTCATGGCTAGCGGAGTCTTAGTGGGTGCTATGCTTGGCTTGGTTGCTAGGATGAGGTTTCAGAGGGTTCTAGCAGCATGCTTCATCGGAGGTACGGCCGCCTCTGTCACATGGGCATATACCGCGAGGGGGATTATCGAGGTGATGGAGAAGTACCATGCAGAGGCATTCATACCATTCATCATCCTACTCGCAGTAGGATTCACATGGCTAAAGATTCGTGATAACAAGAGGTTCAGGAGAGAGGAGCTGTTCAAGGACTCTATGGCCTTTTTCGCAGGCGCACCGGATTCATAGTTCAGAAGTCATTTTGAATACCAATACCCATTCGTAGGAATGTGGATAATGTGGCACTTGTGAGAATCAATGGACTGGAGAGGCATTACCAAATGGCTTCAGAGACAGTTAGGGCTCTGGATGGGGTGGATCTTGAGATAATCGAAGGAGAGAGGATCATACTCCTGGGGCCCTCCGGCTCTGGTAAGACTACGCTTCTCAACTGCTTATCTGCATTGGATAGCCCAACCGGTGGAGAATACCAATTCTCTGGAATCGAGGTCCCCAAGAACGACTCAGAGGCCATGACTACTTTCAGAAGAGAAAACATTGGATACGTTTTCCAATTCTTCAATCTACTCCAGGACCTTACCGTATTGGAGAACCTACTCCTGATACAGGAGTTAGCTGGAAGCAGAGACGAAGATAGGGCTCGTAATCTACTATCCCTTGTAGGTCTGGAAAACGAAGTTGACCGCTTTCCCGCAGAGATCAGTGGGGGCCAGCAGCAGAGAGTAGCCATAGCTAGAAGTCTAGCAAAGAGGCCAAGGCTTCTTCTTGGGGACGAGTTGACAGGGAATCTAGACTCATGGACATCTTCTGTAGTGATGGAAGTCCTGGTTAGGGCGTGCGAGTCAGAGGGAATCACATGTGTATTCGTAACTCATGACGAGTCTCTGGTCCAATTCGCTACTAGAGTGATAAGGATCGATAGTGGCAAAATCATTTCCGATGATAAAGTAGGATAGGTGAGGGTATGCTCATCCTACTAAACAAGCGTCTGGCAAGGAGTATGATGAGATCAAAGATCAGACTTACTGCCGTAGTAGCTATGGTAGTCGTGGCAGTCTTTGCTGGCGTATCATTCGCAGCCTACGCACATACCGTTTCAGGGATGTATGACGAAATATACGAGGACTCCGAGAACGGGGTGAATCTTCCAGATTTGTGGGTAGAGAATCCCAGCGGGACTTGGGACGGAGAAACCTCAGCCTCGCTTTGCGAGGATATCGCCAGTAATTGGCCAGAATCCGAGTTAGTCTTGAACGAATGCGAGCCTAGATTGAGGCTCGATGGGACCATGTTTCACAAAACAACAGAGGAGGGGCAACAGAAAGAGAAACTCGTTCCAGGTGTCTGGCACGGAATCGACGAGGGATTCGTGGACCGCGTGTGGATGCCAGATCACAATTGCTGTTCTGGGAGGATGGCCACAGACGAATCAGAGATAGTCATAGACGCTCATGTTGCATCGGGGATGGGGATATCTTTGGGCGATTCAGTGACCATAGGTGCCGGATCCGGCAGAATGAACTTCACAGTCGTGGGGATCGGACTCCACTCAAACCACCTTTACTTCGCAAAAGATGGAGATTTATTCCCCGCCGATCCAGGTACCTTGGCTACAGGATACCTCTCATCAGAGGGCCTGGAGAGACTGGCTAACCTGAGCAGTGGCTCTTCGAATTTTCTTCTGATAGACGTATTGGGTACTCCGGATTACAATCTTCCATCTACAGACGAGGACGATGGTCCAGAACTCACTCTGATCACGCAAGCTATGGATGATACCATCTCAAACTCGATAGACTCACCTTCTCTAATTTACGATCGCTCACAAGTTTTCTCAGTGGAAATCTTACGTGCTGACGCCGAAGGAGCCATGCTGTTTTACTTCCCGATTACAGGGATGATAGCGGCCATTGCTGGAATCACTCTATTCCTCAGCCTTCAGAGGCTAGTCCAGTCTCAGTCTCGGGAGATCGCGATTTTGAGAACACTCGGTGTCCCAAGATGGGCAATAATGCCATCCTATGTCATCATGCCACTAGGAATTGGAATCACTGGATCTTTGTTCGGAGCGATTCTGGGAGTTTATCTGGGCGCACCCGCCATGTTGGCATTCTATGAGGGCTTCATGGGGATACCCATTCTTCAACCAACGGAACTCGGACAAATTGTAATACAGATCGTAGTGGTTACAACAGCGGTTGTACTGTTCTCGGGAATGCTTCCAGCTATCCAGGCATCCAGGCTTCAGCCTCTAGAGGTAATGAGGGGGGAGCATGAGATCAGGATTTCTTCCAGGAAGATACAGAAGCTCACTTCCAGCCTTCCCGCAACTGCGGGCTTGACCATCAGGTCGAGTATTAGGAAACCAGCAAGATTGACCTTCACATTCCTAGCAGTGGGACTCTCCATGTTGCTGTTCGGAAGCACGACTCTAATGATGTCATCCATGGAAGAAATGACTGTGGGATCAGTCGAAGATGATCAGAACTGGGACATTCAGGCCAATGTGTTGTTTGGAGGGGAGGATGAAGTAATCCAATGGGTGGATGATAAGGGGGGTTATCACGAGAGAATCATTACCTTCCCAGCAAATCCAGTCAATGACTCAAGAGTGATTTTGGCCAACGGGATGGAAGTCTTATCCACGGAAAGCGGCGCACTAATCCAACTAGATCTAAAGGAAGGGAAGGTGCCCGAAGCAGGTCGCCAGACTAATCAGATTCTAATCGACGAAGGACTGAACCATTTCCTAGGATGGGAGACAGGAGAAACTCAGACTCTCATGTTCGGGTCAACCCCCGCGCCCGTTGAGATTGTTGGAATTACTCAGGGGGAAATGAGCAGAACCGTTTACTTCCACAGATCAGACCTGGCAAAGATAGTAGGGGTGGAAGCCACAGCCGTTCTGATAGACCTTCCAGACGGAGCGGTTGCAGATAGTGACCTGGGGAATGCCTCATTAGTAGTAATAGAAAAGGAAGACCTGGTCTCTTCATACGAGTCAATGCTAGAACAGCAGCAGGGCTTCTTGGGCTCCATTCTTTTCCTTGGCATCCTAATTGCAATAGTTGTCCTGTTCAATACTCTGATAATCAATCTCTCAGAAAGAGATAGGGAGATTGCAACACTGAGGGTTCTGGGAGCCCCGATGAACAGGCTTGGCTGGATGATGTTCGGGGAGCATTTGGCGATAGGCCTGATTGGGGGGGTATTGGCGTTCATGTTCACTTTGGTCGGAACTCAAGCAATGGTATCGTCTTTCGTTCAGTGGACATTTTACATGACTGTATCAGCAGATCCGGTAGTAGCAATGCAGCTAATCGGGATTGTTGTGTTCATCTCTGTCATCCTGACTCCATATGGTATTAGAAGGATCAGAAAGATGGATCTCGTCGAGAAGGTCAAAGACCTATCGCAGTAGCGCAAGAACATGCGAGTCGTAACTTGGAATTTGAATGGTATCCGAGCAGCTCATAGAAAGGGGCTTGATGATTTCATCGGGAGGATAGATGCCGACGTCATGCTATTCCAAGAAGTTAGGGCACTTCCCGAGCAGATGCCCAAGGAGTGGTCCGAGCCGGAGGGATACGAGGTGATTTGGCATCCAGCTGAGAAGAAGGGGTACTCTGGCGTCATGTCATGCTCTCGAGTCGGGATGGTTGAAATCGAGAGGGGGATAGATACGGATCTAGATGAGACTAGAGACCCGGAAGGCAGGGTTCTAGTCACAAAACATGGTAATCTGAGTTGCGTCAACATGTATCTTCCAAATGGCTCGGCAAGGCAAGAGCGTCAGGACTACAAGGATCAGTGGCTGGAAGATATGCTTCTATGGAGTCAGAAATTCCTCGACTCCGATGAACCAGCTCTTCTCTGCGGGGATCTGAACATTGCTCATACTGAGGATGACATTTGGGATCCAGTCGGAAACAAGCGCACTTCCGGTTTCTTGGAGCACGAAAGAGAGTGGTTCGACAGAATGCTGGCATCTGGTTGGTCCGATCTTCTGCGCATTCATGTTGGGGAGATGAAGGGGCCTTACTCGTGGTGGTCAAACTTCCGAAGGGCAAGAGAGAGAGATAGGGGTTGGAGGATCGACTACATCCTTGCAAACAAAAGTGCAAGGCCGATGATGAAATCTGCTGAGATAATGAGGGAAGGGGGACTTGTTGTTTCCGACCACGCACCGGTAATTGTGGACTTGGAAGTATGATCAGCAATTCCCATAGTTGACCAGGAAAGGGGCAAATGGTACCCTTCAAGAGAGGGAGACATAGGCGATAATTCGTGACAGACGTACTTGCCAGCCGCTTGGAAACGATTCTACCAGACGGAAGAGGGGTTTGGGTTCCAATGGACCATAGCGCATCTTCCTTCCCAGAACACGGTTTGGCGAATACAGATTCTGCGGTCGACGCAGTCATAGAAGGGGGAGCAGATGCAATTGTTATGCAGAAGGGCCCAATCTCTCATCACTTCGCAAGGACTTCATGGGGACGCTTCGTCTGCCATGCATCATTGTCCACCATTCATGGTGGGGACAGATCTCAGGACAAGATCCTGGTGGCAACTTCAACCGAGGGTCTCAACAGGGGTGCAATAGCAATGTCCGCACAAGTGAATCTTGGCGATCCTGCCGAGCCTGAAATGATAGAGAGAATGGCCAGAATAACAACCGAGTCGAATGAGAAAGAACTACCGGTATTGGGGATGTTCTACCCTCGGGGAAACAACCTGTACTTGGATAAATCAGACTCCACAGGAGGAGTAGCCCATGCAGCCAGACTCGCTTGGGAATTGGGTTGCAATGTTGTCAAGGTTCCTTGGACTGGTTCGGAGGAATCTTTCAGAATTGTGACTTCGTCAGTTCCGATTCCTGTATTGGTTTCTGGAGGTCCCAAGGATGAGGACTTTCGCAGTGTTTTGGAATTAGTTGAGAAATCGATTAATGCCGGAGGTTCGGGCGTTTGCATGGGGAGAAACGTGTTCGCCTCTGAAGATCCAGCATCTCGAATAAGGGCCTTAAGGGCCATGGTCCATGATGGAGCCAAAGCAGAAGATGCATCTAGGCATCTGAGGTGAATGGATGCAGATCTGGGTAGAAAACGAGGAGAAAGGCGACCCGAATGCAAATCTGGTTAGCCGCTTCTGGACGGGCTCCTCTAATGATGTGGCTGAAGTCTCAATCGAAGCTCCCTCTGACCAGGAAGAGGCAATTTCCCTGATTGGACTAGTGCCGTGGATTTTGGTCAGATGCTCCGATTGGACCATGGTCCCGCTAGAAAATCTAGTTGCTGCTTCAAGGGGGTCGGACACAAGGATTGCAGCGGCCATAGGAAGAGAAATCGAACTTTCTGGAGCAGCATTCGCTCTTGGAGGGGGTGTCGATGCTGTCCTGGTCCCAGGAAAGATGGTCGACGAAGCCGCCAAGTTATTCGGAGACAGATGGGCCAAAGAAAAAACTGCTACTAATCAGATTAATCCGGTCGATGCAACAATCACATCAATAGATGGTGCAGGAGTTGGAGAAAGGGTTTGCATAGACCTCACCAGAAGGATCATCGAAGGGCAGGGAGCAGTAACTGGCTCTCTTTCAGGAAAACTATGCCTCATGCATGGTGAGACTATTTCCTCAGAATACGTCCCAACTCGCCCATTCAGAATTAATGCAGGAGCAATCCACTCTTACATCCTAATGGCGGATGGGGGGACGAAGTACATGAGCGAATTAGAAACGGGAGACGAAGTAGCAATCATGTCCTCATATGGAGCACAAGAAAATGCCACTATAGGGAGGCTGAAGGTCGAATCAAGGCCACTTTTAGTAGTCAGATTCGAAATTTCTGGAGAAGAGGGTCAGACCGTGGTCCAACAAGCGGAGACCGTTAGATTCGTCACTCCAGATGAGGTAGCAATTTCAGTCACAGAAGCAAAATTGGGAGACAAGATAAGAGTATTCTCTGACAATAGAGTCAGGCATACTGGAATAGCGCTAAACGGGGAGATGGTGGAGAAGTGACTGTACTAGGTGAGGGAGAAGCCAACGGTGCGATATCGATTCTCCATGCCTTGGGATTGGGTAGAGGTTGCTCGATCGGGATTCAACTGAGAACCAAGGTCCAAATTGTGGACAGTCCAATGGAAGTCGTAAACGATCGTCACGGCCTTCTTCCTGCAATAGAGAAGTGCTGGAGAGAGAGGGAACTACCCATCCCAGATGAATTCGGGTGGAAGGTCGATAGCTCAATTCCAATCGGACAGGGTCTTAAGTCCAGCTCAGCACTCTCTTGTGCAGCTCTTAGGGCTCTGAACTCATGCTCTTGGACCGGGCTTTCCAATCGTGAAATTGCAGACATAGCGGCCAAGTCACAGCTGATTTCCAATTGTGCAAAGACAGGTAGCATGGACGACAATTGGGCTTCACTGGAACCCGGATGGAAGCTAGTAGACCCTACTCTTTCCGCCTCCGACTCAATTATCCTTCAAGGGGAAATTGATCCTAGCCTATCTGTCCTTCTCGTACTAAGGGGTAGTCGTTCAACGGTGATTTCCTCTGAGTCATTTTCGCATCATGAGCAGATATTTGAGAGGTCGTTGGCCTCGATAATGAGGGGATCAATACTGGATGCGTTGTCATCAAACGGGATGGCGGTTGCCGCTGCTACCAATGACCACGAGGCTCTGAGAATTTGCAATTTGTGTATAGCATCAGGAGCCATGGCTGCTGGTATTAGTGGTTCAGGGCCCTCTATTGCAATCGTCTGTTTCGAGGAAGATTCGTCATCCCTGTCTAGGATCGTTTCTGAATCTGGATTCGAGTTAATCCACACTGGTCTTTTTGTGGAAGATGAGATTTCTGAGGTGCGATGATGGGAATGGGACTTGGAGAGAATCTGAAAGTCACACTATTCGGAGAAAGCCATGGCAAGTGTGTCGGGGCCCTATTCGAGGGAATACCAGCTGGAACGGAAATTGACTTAGAGACTCTTTCCCATGACTTGTCACTTAGAAAGCCAGGAAGGAAGGGCATGTCATCGAGGTTGGAACCAGATGAATGCGAGATTATGTCAGGAGTGCACGAGGGAAAGGCGACAGGTTGGCCACTGCTGATGCTTGTAAGAAACTCAGATGCCCGATCATCTGACTACGGTTTCCTACCTGACCATCCGCGCCCTGGTCATGCCGATATGGTTGAGGAAATAAGGTCGAGAGGATCCAATGACCACCGAGGAGGAGGGTCCCAGTCCGCCAGACTCACCCTTGGTTTGGTGGCAGCAGGAAGCCAGGTTAGGACGATACTGGACAAAGCTGGATGGGCTTGTCACGCCCATCTGAGCAGAGTGGGCGAAGTCTCGGCCAGACCGTTGATTCAGCTAGATACGTCAAAACCCCTCGAAGAGGGAACAGAGATGTCCAGACTAAATTGCAGAGATTCAGAAGCTGCAATCAGAATGGGAGAAACGATAAGAAAAATCCGCAGGGAGAAGGACTCAATCGGCTCAGTAGTCGAGTTACTGATTCTCGGCCTTCCAATAGGTGTCGGCGAGCCATGGTTCGATGGGCTGGAACCATCCCTAGCTAGAGCCTTGATGGCCATTCCCGGAGCCAGAGCCATAGAGTTCTCTAATGGTAAGGAAGCATCCAGAATGAGGGGTTCAGAGAACAACGACATGTGGATGCCTGGGGTTGACGCACCTGTGTTGGAAGGGTCTCAGAGCGGAGAAGCAGATGGCGCTCTTGGGGGGAGATCGACTGGAGCTCCGTTACGCGTTTTGGTACACTTCAAACCACCCAGTAGTCTACCAAGGGAACAATTCACGTTGCACCTCCCTAGTAACAAAACGCAGCCGCTAAAGGTCGGAGGAAGACACGATCCGGTCATTGGCCCCAGGGCAGCACCTGTTGTTGAGGCCGTGGCAATGTTGGTAATCGCAGACCTAGGAATTATGGGCGGATTCCTCTAGCTGGATTGTCCCTCTAGATACTCCTGAATTCTCAGAGGGAGGTTTATTGCAAACATGCCCGCAATCAGGATGAAAACGAGAATAGTCCCCAATGCAACCCCGTATACGCTAGTCAGCTCCACACTTTCCTCAAGACGACTTGCAGCCACAGAATCGAAAATTCCCACGAAGAGGGGTACGAAGAAATTGATGAACAGGGTAAGTGTAGCTACTAAGGCTGCAACCGCCGGAGTGTAACCAAGTGCCCTGTTGTACCTGTCTGTGATGCTCTTGACGTTCATCACATAGACCTCCCCGGTTCTTATAGAGGTATCAAGCATTGAGAAACGGATTACTGCGCTGGAGATTTCAATGTACACGACTAGGAAGACCGCGTAAAGTATCAGCAGCAGCTTCTGCATAATTTCGTTCTCAGGCAAAAAGCTCAGCCCAAACTCAACTTTGCTTCCTGCGAACCTGATGGTAACTAGGATCAGCGCAACGTAGGACAGAAGCATCGCCCTCTGGTCTCTCTGCCACACTCCCCAGAAGCCAGATATCAGTCCGACTAGAATCATTATCAGGTGGATCCAAAGTCCAAGGAAGCCCAGTCCGACCATATTTGAGAGGGCGAACCAGGCAGTACCAGATACTGGAGTGAGCATGAATGTCAGGAATCCAAGAATCAAAAGTGACCCTATTGCACCCATCTGAAGGTTTAGCACCATCTTGTTCGGAGAAACGAACTCCCGGTTAACCAGAACTGGACCTCCGAAGATGGCATCTATCCAGCTTGGGATTGCAACTTCTGGCACTGCGTCATCGGGGATGCCAGTGTCTGCCTTTAGAGTTCCAGCAGCTCTTTTCCTGCTAGGTGCGGATGACCGTACTATCTTTCCGTCATATAGGTGAGATGTGTCTACCGGGCCCTTGCTTTCCTCCATAATTACACCTCAGAAACCCCTTGCCCCGGCCAAGGCTGTGAATAGTAGCATGTCCGGCTCCCAATCCATGACGTAAGCACCCAGTCCTCTGAGCTCAGTCATCAGTATGTCCCTCTCTGTCTTCAATACCTCGTAGCCGGTTCTGTCGATCCTCCTAGCATCGAATTCGAATTCCAAACTGCTCGGTGAAAGTACGGTGACCTCGAAGTTCCTAGCTCTAAGGTCCCTAACCGCATCGACTATTGTAGGATCGTCCTCCAGAGGTGATAGGATGATAATGGGGCTTCCTCTATGTATGTGAGGCATGATTCGGGTAGTGACAATCTTTAGCGGGGTGTTTCCCTTTGCCATAGCTCCGGCTAACTTTGTCAGGATTACATACAACTGCTTCTTTCCTGTGTCTCTGTCGACAGAAACAATCTCGTCCCCGTAAACCACTAGGCCCACTGAGTCCCTTCTGGATAGGAAGTGCTGAGTCAGACTTGCTGCAGCCCTGGTGCTGTACACTAGCGAGTTCCTGCTCACTGGTCCAGTTTCACTAACTGATCTGCTATCGACGATGATAATGACGTCGCTTACAGCATCTCTCTCGAACTCGTTAACCATCATCTTGCCATCCTGCCTCGCAGTTGCCTTCCAGTTAATTTTCCTCATTGGATCTCCTGGCAAGTATTCTCTTAGGTTGTAGAAGTTAGAGCCCTCTCCAGGGTTCCTGATGTTTACGGCTCCAGTGAAAATCTTGGGGACCCTGCTCTTGATCATTGCATCTTTGATGTCCTCCATCTTCGGGAAAACCAAGAAGTCGTCGTACAGTTGCACCTCTTTCTCGTTGTGGAAGAGCCCCAACTCGTCTTGGACCCTTATGCAAACTGGTCCTATTGTGTAGAATCCTCTTAGAGGGGTCTCGATGGTGTAGGAAATCTCAGTCTCCCTTTTCGGGCCTATTTCCATGAGCACGTAATTCGCACCTTTCTTGATCCTCATGACTTCTGGAACTCTGTCCCTTACCTCTATGACCTTGGCAATTCCAGATCTATTCTGGATTCGAAGAGTGACGTCTATCTCACCGTCCTCGAAAACTCTGGATGTCGAAGTCTTTCGCATAGCGACAATGCTCTGGAGTTGGATGCCTTCGTCCAGTACAGCTTCCTCGATCCTTCTCCCCGAGGAAGCGACGTCTCCATGTGCCGTTCTAAGGGCCGCCCAAGTCAGGAATGAAAGAAGAACTACCGCCACTGTGACTAGCTGTTGGTTTCGCAGGACTAGTCCCAAGAGGTACATCGCAACCGAAAGAGATGCGAACATCGCAGACTTTCGGCT
>CETB01079480.1_pt1 | contig 13025 bp, 10 predicted proteins | sample 356381 | NCBI WGS metagenome assembly CETB01 (sample SAMEA2622545, study PRJEB7988) | marine metagenome | biome: marine biome (ENVO:00000447); feature: deep chlorophyll maximum layer (ENVO:xxxxxxxx); material: "saline water (ENVO:00002010), including plankton (ENVO:xxxxxxxx)" | depth 155 m | reverse complement strand
CTGAGGAAAAGGCCTCGATAGTAAAGTCAGAACATGTTGTGCGCGCTAGAGCGATTGCAAAGCCACTAGAACAACAGGTGGCTGATCGATATCTCGAGCGACAATCGGAATACGCAATGCTAGTCAACAGAGGTGATCGAATTGGCCGAGTCAATGGCTTAGCCGTTCTCGGTGCCGACACAGGTCTTTCCGATTATTCCGGTGTGGTACTTCCCGTCGAGGCAATGGTCACACCCGCTCAGGGCCGCTCGGGCCAAGTAATTGCTACTGGTGGTCTATCTGACTTGGCTAAGGAATCGGTTACCAATATCAGTGCTGTTGTCAAGAAGTTGACCGGTAAGGACATTCAGGACTATGACTTACATGTGCAATTCCCCGGAACACACAATGTCGATGGAGACAGTGCTTCGATTACCATGGCAACCGCAATTATCAGTGCCTTTGAGGGAGTTCCTATCGACCAAAATCTGGCGATGACTGGCTCACTATCTGTTCGCGGGGAGGTGTTACCTATTGGTGGAGTATCGGCTAAGATAGAGGCAGCAGTGAAATCTGGAATAGAGAGAGTGATCATTCCTCGCAGCAACTTACAAGATGTTCTAATTGATGAAAAGTATGAATCCATGGTGGAAGTAATACCAGTTGATTCACTTGACGAAGTATTACAACATGCCTTGGTTGGAGCAGAAGAGAAGATTAGTCTAGTAGAGAGGCTGGCCAATGTAATCGATACAATCTCCAGTGGTCCTGACACCCAACCCTCAGCATAATATTGCAGTTTACGGCTTGTTCCTCAGAACGCCTAATTCAAGTTCCGTCTTCACGCAGTTAGGCAGGGGATTGGATGCCGGCACCAGCAATAGTAGTCCATGGTGGAGCAGGAGCGGGGCCAGAGAGATTACCTAACCTTCAACCTGCAATAGACGTAGCACGCCGTATCTTTGAATCGGGTGGAGATGCTATTCAAGCCGCAGTAGAGGCATGCGTTGTGCTTGAAGACGATCCAGTATTCAATGCAGGAACAGGTAGTGTGATGAGAAATGACGGTTCAGTACTAACCGATGCATCTTTACAGGTCTCAGATGGTAGGATGGGTTTTGTTGCAGTAATGGAAAATACTCCAAATCCCATTCGTATTTGTGTTGATCTTCTAGATGAGGAAATCAATGGTCTCGCTGGAGCAGGTGCTCGAGCATGGGCAGACAAGCATGGACACCTGAATTCGCCCGTAGTCGGAAGGCCTCCCAAAGGTAACAAAGGAGATGTAGGCGAATTAGGCGGCTCTATGTCGAAATTAGAAACAGATACAGTGGGTGCGATTGCTAGAGATTCATCAGGATTAATTGCCGCCGCAACAAGTACAGGTGGAACATCCCACATGCCTGCAGGGAGGGTTGGCGACGTACCATTACCGGGTTGTGGCTTCTGGGTAGAGGATGGCCTCGGAGTCGCCGCTACTGGAGTCGGTGAAGCGATTACTACAGCCTTACTTTCTTTTCGTGTGCATCAAAAAATCCAGAATACCGGTAAAAGCAATCTTGAATCTGGAATGACATGGGGGATTAGAGAATTAATCGAACCTGGAACAGCGGTTGGAATCATCTCTTTGGCATCTGTTGGAGAAGGATGTGGAACTGCTAACACCGATATGCCGTGGGCCACTTGGTGTTCCGATTCTTGAATCATCAATCTCCATTTATGGGGATGTGCTTAAACATGGGTCGCGGTTGGGCTTGCCGTTGGAGGCATCGAATGTCGGATATAGAGAATCGCGTTCAGCAAATTGCTCAAGTTCTAGGTCAGTTAGAGGACACTCAAGTCCCTCGTAATATTCGCAACTCTGCCCGAGATGCTATTGAGAAATGGCTTCTCAACAAAGATAAGGAAATGGATATTCGCTTAGGGATGACTGCTAGTATTCTAGACGAAATTTTCAATGATGCCAATTTACCAATTCATTATGGTCCACTTTGCCTACAGATTCAAACCGCTTTAGAGGCTCTACTAAACGAAGTAAAACAAACTTAGAGCAATGGTAAAGTAATACTAAAAGCAATTGTAAACATTATAATTGCAATTCCTCCATCAATATATCTCCATGCCTTTGGATTCTCCATCAATGGAGATAGTAGTCTTGCTCCATATCCTAAACTAAAGAAAAATATGAATGAAGCAAGGGCTGCACCAATTCCAAAAATTTCACGTTCAGGTCCGTCGTATCTAGAGGATGCACTCCCTAACAAGACCAAGGTATCGAGGTATACGTGCGGGTTTAGCCAAGTGAATGCTAATGTTGTAATCACAACCGCTGAGAAGTTCTCTTCTTCAATCTCCAATATATCGATACCTTGTGGGTCCATTGCCGATCTAACTCTTAGTAACCCATAAACCACAAGGAATGTTATCGCTGCTAATGAAATCCAGAAAGCTCCTTCTTCATATTCCGCTAACCACGCCCCAACTCCAAGAACTCCTGCGGCAATTAATGTAGCATCTGAAATAGCACAAATGCAACAGACAACAAAAATATGCGAGCGCATTAATCCTTGACGCAAAACAAAAGCGTTCTGAGCACCTATTGCTACTATGAGGCCCAAACTAATCGCAAACCCTTCCATTGCGATACTTAGCATAGACGGCCCTAAGGATGGACATTGAAAACCATTGAGGCCTGAAAAAAGAGCCACTTCATGCACTTCGGCGCTCTACAGCCTTCTTTCGAAGTCCCGTGTATCCGCACTTTCGGCATACTCTGGGCTTCTTGACACCCCTGTGGGTGGCAGAGCACTTCATACAAATCCACTTATGGAGCAGACGTCCCTCTGCCTCTGGAAACCGCTGAGCCATACAGGCGCGCCGAGCTAACTCCCCTTCATAATCCATTCCCAACTGCTAATCGTCTTGATTCACAGTCATTGGCTGACCAATGGTTTCATACACCCTCCATGAAGCACAGCATTACGGTGCCTGCGACGGTTGTGCTCGGAGCCCAGTGGGGCGATGAAGGTAAAGGTAAGGCCATAGACCAACTCGCACCCCAATCGACATGGGCTGTTCGCTTTCAAGGAGGCAACAATGCTGGTCACACAATTGTCCTTGGAGATACCACATTAAAGCTCCATCAGATCCCTTCTGGAGTGACTTCCAGAAACTGCAATCTAGTTTTAGGAGATGGCATGGTAATCGATCCTTGGGTACTAGACGAGGAACTCTCACGTTGGGAGGATTTGACAGGAGAAAAACCTGAAGGTGAGAGACTATTCATCAGTGAAAGAGCCAGTGTGATACTACCTTTCCACAAGTATTACGATAGTGCAGACAAGGTAGTTGGTACAACAGGCAGAGGAATCGGCCCAGCCTACCGAGACCGTATAGAGAGAGTCGGGATTCGATTCACAGATATTGAGGAGGTTCTTTCCGACTCAAGAATAATTGATGATACGGTAATTAGAATGAATAAGCAATTACAGACTGTTGGATATGATAAAGAAATCCAACCAGGTGAGTTAAGTTCCCAATTGCAATGGATTTTGGATAGATTTAGTAGTGCAATCAAACCTACGGGTTTGATGGTAGATTTAGCGCTCAGAAATGGAGAAACTGTTCTTCTGGAAGGTGCCCAAGGTGCTTTATTGGATATTGACCAGGGGACTTACCCATTCGTCACATCTAGTGTAGTGGGTAGAGCAAATGCCACTCATGGTGCAGGAATTCATCCCGGTCATATCACAGAATGTTTTGGTATTACCAAAGCATATTGCACACGTGTCGGAAACGGACCTTTCCCTAGTGAACTTTCGCTCGAAGAAGGGCCGGGGCAACATATGGCCAAAGTTGGGCATGAATTTGGTACGACTACCGGCCGTCCTCGGAGAACTGGTTGGCTCGACATAGTAGCTCTCAATGAGGCTCATCGAATAAGTGGATATTCCGGTCTTGTAGTAACCAAGTTGGATGTTCTTGGAGGTTTGGATGAAATTAAAATTTGTATTGGATACGAATTGGATGGAAATCCCATTAGCCACTTCCCAACACGTGCTTCAGAAGCCGAGCGTTGCATTGCAGTTTACGAGACTCACCCCGGTTTCCCTGCCTTAGCCGATGAAGATTGGATTGACATGGCCGAAAGCAGCCGGAAAGATGGCACAGGCTACGATGCTATGCCAGGCGAAGTGAAAAATATCGTGGACAGAATTGAGGTACTAAGTGGGATCCCTGTTGTCTCGGTTGGTGTTGGCCCAGACAGGCGAGCGTCCATTGCAAAGGTAGGAGGTCCCTTCGATATCGAATGGGACGAGGCAACCTTCTAATCGTGGGTAATCTCGGCCTAATTCATGGGATTCAAGTCCAAGGCTCGAAAGAAGCGCGCTGCAGCGGATGCTGCTGCCGGTCGAACTGGTAAGGACAAGAAAGAGGAATTTGAGGGCCAAGTCCGGTGTAACGTAGCCGGCTGCGACAACTTCGCCGACAAGAAGATTGGAGGCCGCCGCTTGGCTTTCGATCGCGCAGCGGATGTCTGGGGCGAGGATGGTATTGAGGGTCAATCAAGGAGAATTTCTGTCTGCAAGTCCTGTTACAGAGAGTGGAAGAAGGCTAAGAAGGACGATATGGACGAATGGTCCTAAGCGATGAATGACTCAGAATATTCTATCGCAACAATGTTAGGTAGAATTTGTAGAGGCTGGTCACATGCCTCAACCAAACAATGAGCCAATCCTAGGGTTTGTACCCGGGAGTCAAGAGAGAGCTGATCTACAAGCAGAGATGGATCGCCAGATGGGTGAGGTAATTGAAATCCCGTGTATAATCAATGGAAAGGAAGTTTTCACTGGAACTACCACTACGCAAGTAATACCTCACAACCATGGTCATGTATTGGCCAATGTTCACCTAGCAGGTAGGACCGAAATGGAAGCAGCCTGCGAAGCTGCGGTAAATGCTCAGCAAGCATGGATTGACTTAGGTCTAGAAGGAAGGTGTGCGATATTCGAGCGTTGCGCTGACCTATTAGCAGGCGATTGGAGAATGCGTGTCAATGCCGCAACAATGCTAAACCAATCTAAGACTGTATTCCAAGCCGAGATAGACTCAGCATGTGAGTTAATTGATTTCTGGAGATTCAATTGCCATTATGCTAGAGGTTTCCACGATGATTTCCAACCACTGGTTTCTCCAGAAGGAGTTCAAAATTCTACAGAGATCCGGCCTTTGGAAGGATTTGTTCTTTCGATTACCCCATTCAACTTCACTAGTATCGCTGGAAATCTACCCAGTGCTCCTGCTATTGTTGGTTGCACAGGTCTTTGGAAACCAAGTCGTAATTCGTATCATTCCAATTATGTCTTGATGCAATTGATGATGGAAGCAGGACTACCCCCTGGCGTAATCAATTTCCTTCCCGGTTCAGGTGCAGAAATCACTGAGGTCGCTTTAGCCAATCCAGACTTTGCCGGATTGCACTTCACAGGTTCAACTGCAGTATTCCAAGGATTATGGCAAGAAATTGGATTAGCACTTCCTAACCTGCGCTCCTACCCTCGCATTGTTGGTGAAACAGGCGGTAAGGACTTCGTCGTTGCTCATCCAGATTGTGATCGCCAAGGTCTGCTCGTTGCATTATTGCGCGGCGCCTTTGAGTATCAAGGACAGAAGTGTTCTGCCGCCAGTCGTGCTTATGTTCCAAGTTCTGTTTGGGATGCAATCCGCGACGATCTTGTTTCTGAGATTTCTAAAATTAAGATGGGCGATGCTAGCGATTTCACAAATTTCATGACCGCTGTAATCGATCAGCGTGCCTTTGACAAAATTTCAGGATATATCGATCGAGCAAAATCACGAGACACCTGCACAGTAATCTGTGGTGGAGGTTATGATGACTCAACTGGTTGGTTCATCGAGCCTACAATTATCGAAACTAGTAACCCAACTAGTGAGAGCATGGTCGAGGAAATATTCGGCCCAGTGCTAACCGTTTATGTCTACGATGATTCAGACTTTGACCAAGTTCTAACAATTTGTGATGAAGGGTCTCCATACGCGTTAACCGGAAGTATTTTCTCAAGCTCAGAAGAGAATATACAGAAGGCATACAACGCTCTGAGATTCACAGCAGGTAATTTCTACATTAACGATAAGCCAACCGGAGCAGTAGTAGCCCAGCAACCATTCGGTGGAGCACGAGCCAGTGGAACGAACGATAAAGCAGGAGGTCCTCTCAATCTACTTCGATGGGTTTCACCTCGTTCTGTAAAGCGTACATTGGATATACCGCAAGATTGGACATATCCATTCATGGATGCTGATGAATAATCCCAAGGTTGATTATCTTCCCTCTGTAGGGGCAACTTAGGGGAGCTTAGTGCTGAGAGGTCGCTTTCGGGCGACGACCCATTGACCTGATCTGGGTAATGCCAGCGGAGGGAGTAAAATGAACAAAAACCTAATTTCGGAGAAAAATCGCCTAAGTCTTTTGATTGTAGTTATGCTATTACTGATGATTCCATTCTCAGGATGTATAGGAAATGAAGAACAGGATAATGAATTGGTCATCATCACCTACGATGTCTTGGCACTAACCGATGACATGATTCAACAATTTGAAAATGAAACAGGCCTGAGTGTGACTTTGGTCAAACTCGATGATGCTGGATCGATTTTGGATTACCTGATTCAGAATGAAGGTACTGAGAATATTGACCTCGCTATTGGACTTGACAATACGTACCTGCAAACAGCAATCAATCGTGGAGTTTTGACGGACCATCAAGCGAATATTTTGTCGGCGTCATCATCGCAAAATACACCGATTTCTGATGCTGCATTGTTGCCGTACAGCGGTTCGCTGGCGGTACCGTTCGATATGGGCTATGTCTGCCTGAACTATGATACGAGTATTGTTGATGGTGAGAATATGACTGTCCCTACCAACTTGTGGAATCTTACTGAGGAGGAGTGGAGAGGTAAGGTTGCAATCCCATCGCCTATCTCAAGTAGCCCCGGAAGAGCGTTCATGCTCGCTACCCTGGATTACTTCTCGTATTCTGAGGACTCGTCAGATTCCTTCAAACAGTGGTGGTCAGCAATGGAAGAGAACGATGTTATCGTCACATCTGGTTGGACTGAGGCCTACGAAACTCACTACACCGGTGGTTATGGTGAATGGACCGAGGGATACATTGGAGATGCACACATCACAGTCTCTTACTGTCATTCGCCTGGTGTTGAATCATGGTATAATGAGAACTGGACCAAGTCTGCATCACTCGATTTACCTCAAAGTTCGTTCTTCCAGGTTGAGTATGCCGCCGCGGTCACTGGCGGAAATGTTGAGGCTGCATCGGAATTCATCGACTATCTGTTAAGTGAACAAGTCAATTCGCAAATGCCTGAACAGAATCTGATGTATTCTGTATTGAAAGGGGAAGATCTACCCACTGCCAATGGATACAGATATCACTCAACCGTGCCATCAGAGCCCGCTGAAATATCGATGCAAGAAATAGCTGAGAACATGGAGTCATGGCTTCAACAATGGAATTCGGCTATGATATCAGGTGACTGAATGAAAAAGATTGCCAATTTGGCCGCTGTATCCTTATACTCAGCGATAATAATCATCCCATTGGCTTTAGCCATACAGCAGTTGGTTTCGGTTACCGGGATTACACCCGTAGATTGGATTAGCTCCCTTGATGAGAATTATATCTCGCAGAATGTAATGAAATTCACATTTGTACAGGCATTATCTTCTACAATCATTACACTGATGATTGGGGTTCCCATATCGTGGATGCTGGGCAGATACAAGTGGCGATTTGAATCTCTAATCAGAACCCTCCTCACACTGCCTTTTGTAATCCCCTCGATTATCGCGGCGATGGGATTTTTGACAATCATCGGCCCCAGTGGATTAGATATTCGAACGAATGAAGAAACATGGTGGTTCACACTAATCATCTCTCATGCATGGTTCAACATGGCATTGGTCATTCGATTTTGTGAACCGGTTCTTTCGACACTGAATCCCGCACTGGAAGAACAATTACGGTTGTTGCCAAATGGAAGGAAGATTTTCGCTCGATTCAAAAACCTGTGGTGGCCAATGTTGGCACCATCGGTTGCGGCTGCTGCATGCATGACTTTCGTGTTCTCATTTACTTCCTTCGCATTGGTAAAGTGGATCACTATTCGCGACAGTACATTGGAAAGTATGATGGCTACAATCTCTTCCTCAGCAGGGATTGAAGGGTACATGGAATTTACCTCCGATATCGTGATGGGTGCGTCACTGATACAATTTACAATACTCTTAATTTCGCTTTGGCTCACGTCATTGATCCAAAAAAACAGACAAGTCAAATTAACCCAATCGAGTATTTTTCATGCGCAAAAGAAGAATCCTAGGGGGTGGCTAATACTGATTCCGGCCTTGATTTTCGCAATTTCACCACTCCTGTCTGTGGTTTTGGGTTCATTCCGAATTCGTGAATTGGGACAAGATGCAAATGACTCAAGATGGGGTTTAGAAGGATGGTCTGAAGCGATTAATGGGTCGTATTCATTCCCACCCATGATTGATGCCGTGGCTAATTCATTGGGTTATGCGATGATTGCCTTGATGGTTTCACTCCCATTGGGTTATTTGCTGGCATCTACCATTCATGATTTGGAGAAGGAGTATCCAAAAACCGCATACTGTTTGGATCTTTTTTCCATGCTACCATTTGCACTTAGTGCAGGAATGGTAGGCTTAGGAGTTCTACTTGGCATCGTCAAATTGAATATTGATATTGCATACAATTTCTGGCCGCTTCCTGCTCTGGCACACATTATGCTGACTACGCCCTTCGTCGTTCGAATCATGTTGCCTAGGTTGAGATCTTATGACCAAGAATACGATGACAATGCTCGAGTATTGGGAATGAACAATTTTCAGATTTTTTACAAAATAAAATTACCTTTGATACGCGGTTCACTCATCATTTCAACAATTTTCATTTTGGCCATGTCTTTGGGCGAATTCGGAGCATCGTATATTGTTGCGCGTAATTCCGACTGGGTGACACTGCCCCTTCTGATAGATTCACTTCGGGCAAAACCGATGAAAGATCCGTTCACTATACCTGCCTCAAACGCAGTAGCAACCGTCTTGATGCTCATGACGATACTACTTTTTTCACTGGCTGAAAGATTCAGGAATAACAAGCAAGGAGGTATGTTTTGATGTTGGAATGTCAAGGTATCGGAAAATCATTTGATAAAATACTCTTCAAAGATTTAGACATACACCTTGAACCAGGGGAGATTCTAGCGATTACCGGCCCATCGGGTTGCGGAAAAACAACGCTCCTCAGATGTATTTGTGGATTGGAGAAACTTGACTCTGGTAGAATCGTTCTAGATGGGATTGATATCACAGATTTTCGAGCAGAAGAACGTAACATTGGAATGATTTTCCAAAGACCTGTACTATATCCACATCTTTCTGTATCCGGGAATTTATCGCTGTCATCTAATGATGGCCATGAAAAGGCACTAGAGGAGGTGGATTTGTCGGGTTTTGAAAATCGTTCTGTGGAAAATCTATCAGGAGGGGAGAGTCAACGAGTTGCCCTTGCGAGAGCATTGTTAGCAAATCCAGTTGTTCTTCTCTTGGATGAACCTTTTAGTGCAATAGATGAGGACATGTCAAGAAGACTTATCGAAGACACAAGAGCGATTTTAAAGTCAAGAAAATGTCCTGCAATTTTGGTTTCTCACAATAAAACTGAAGCTGAAATTTTTGCTGACAGGGTTTTACAATTGGCTGAAAAAAATAACCTAGAGGACTAAACATCCCTGCGAATGAATCAAGAGTGTAGTGAGCCAACCTGACCAACCTGTAGGTTTTCGTTTCTGCATTAGTCGGTTCTGGTCTCGTAACAGTGTTGGGTTCATACGCACTGCCTGATGAGCAGTAAACGTGGGAACTCCTGACAACCTGCCAGCCGATAATACCTGCCAGGTCCCGGTCAAGGTATTCATCCCAGGCCTTTGTCCTAAATGCGGCGCCGATGTAAAAATAGAATGGAAAAAATGTAATTCTTGCTCTTTCAAGTTAGGATAACACTCTCGAGGGTTCTACTTTTTTTCTCAGTTCTATTGAAAAAACAATGCTAACCTCGACAATCGTGAATTCCCAACACCCTCTTGCAGAAGGTCCCCATCCATCCAGAGTCCATGCATTACTTATGCCATGGAATCGCTTCTGGTCAGGCGCATGGTCCCGTAGATTGAATATGGGGGGTCATTGGTTCCCAATTGAGGTACTAATTATTGGTCTAATTTGTATTGCAGTGCCCTATTTTGGCTCTAACAATATAGCAAGTATTCGAGACTATACATTCTGGACACCAATGCTTTCTATAGAAACCGAAATACCAGTAGTCTACTGGACAATTATACCCTATGCGGCTCTGTATTTATTCTATCCAGTCACACTAATTTTGTGCCCGAAAAATGATCGAGGCCGGGTTGAGATGATTCTAGCTATGCAGGGGATGATACTAGCCACTCTGTTCTGCACTTTCTTTTTCCTATTTCTCCCCACTGAAATCGACTTGAGAGGTGCAATAGACAGGGACTCAATGAATGCATTAGAAGCTATATTATTCGAATTTATTCATACCTCTGATAAACCCTGGAATGCTTGGCCTAGTTTACACATTGTGCACTCATATCTTCTAGCAAGAATGATGACGGTGTGGGTTAAGAGAGAGTATACTGACAGACCATTCGCAAAACCATTTCTAGTACTATTATGGGTAGAATTCACTCTTCTTAGTATTAGCATATTAACAACAAAGCAACATTTCCTTTTCGACTTAATCACAGGTCTGTTGACTGCAGCTCTATTTTGGAAGCTGATTGAATATGCTCTAAGCATAGCAGAAAGGCATTCGCCTAGCGATATAGCCAAAGAAGCCGGTTGGGATTAATTCCCAATTTCATTGGTATACAATCGGTAGGAATGCGTTAGCCGCTTCCTCACAGGCATTGGCTACATCATCCAGTCTCTGCAATACACGATACATGTGAACAGCTGCTAGAGCATCTTCTTCACCAGTTCTGAACACAAATCCTGCTGCATTGCTTTCAACGAGATCAGCCTCATGTTCTGCAAGGTTAACCTCCTGAACATACTTCAGCAGTTCTTCCCGGCCTGTTTTAGTGTAGCCAGATAGAGTTAGATCACGTAGGTGGAGCACGGTGTCCTCGTAGACTGCAACCGTCTTCTGAACTGCCTGTGCCATTTCCATGACCATTTGCCTTGCTTCGTTATTATCGTATAGTGGTCTGAAAGAGAGTTGCTCAGCAACGTTCTGGGCATAATCTGCAATCCTATCTTGTCTACCAAGCATGAACAGGAACTCATCGGAGTCAATCAGTAATTTCCATTCTCTGGCACTCACCTTTTCTCTTAGAGCGTTCTTTATGTCGTCTGCAGCCAACTCAGCATCTATTGTTGCCTGAATTTCTGCAGATGCATCTTCGCCCTTTGTCGCCTTATCTACAGCAGTCAGCATATGGTCAACAGTCACTTCTACCGCTTCAGCATGCTTGTGGAACAACTCGAATACAGTAGGTTGTTTTGTTCCATCTCCTCCTACATCAGCCAACGCATCCTCGATTACTATCTCGTCATCTCTAGTGATCCACAGGACATATGCTACCGTGGCAAACGCGATTGGTAATACGACGATTAGATTGATTGCAGTACTTCCCATAGCGACATACAGGGTAACTGCTCCGAATCCAGCAGCAGGAAGGCTTGCCACCCATGAGGCGAAAATCTTACCAAAAACTCTGAAATCTACATTTTTGGCTCCACCTGCTAGGCCAACTCCAACCACTGCTCCGACTAATGTGTGGGTTGTGGATACTGGGACCGCAAGGAAAGGCATTGAGAATACTAGAATTGTAGTAGCTGCACCAAACTCTGCTGCAAATCCTCGGGTTGGAGTAATATCAGTAATTTTGTGACCAATAGTTTCCATAACTCTCCAACCCCATGTTACTACACCTATTGCTATACCTGCAGAACCAAGCAATACTAGCCAAAGTGGAACGTCTACCTTCCCAGCGAGTTCTCCAGGAGTTGAGGTTAACAATTCGAAAACAGTAGCCATGGGTCCGATAGCATTGGATCGATCATTTGCTCCGTGCGCGAATGCTACGTAGGCGGCAGTAATGACTTGTAGCCAAACGAAGATTCTCTCAACGCCGTGGAATCCTTCTCCTTGGAATTCGTAATTCCTTAGGACCCAGTATAGAATTAATGAACCAATAATTCCGATGACTAATGCAACCATAATCGCGTTGAATGGAATCCATGCATTTTCCGCCATTGGGTTCCAAACACCATTTTCTTTGACCGGTAGCCAATCATACTTATCCGCGATTATACCTTCTCTTTCGAGTCTAGCAATTAGGCCCTTTAGAGCCTTGAATTGTAAAGCAATACCAAGCACAAAGAAGGTTGGAAGTGCCATAAGTGGGGCCATCCACCTACTTCTTTCAATAGGATTTGGAGCTTCTAAAATCGTAGCCCGGACAATGAAGAATGTAAAGAAAGCGAGCAAACCACCCATTAACGGACTTGCTACCCAAGACAAAACAACTTCAGTCAACTTTTCCCAATTGATAAGAGATGCATCATATTGTACTTCGAGGACTAATCCGATTCCTACAATTCCTCCAATTATTGAGTGTGTAGTAGATACAGGCAATCCAAATCTGGTTGCGATTGTAATCCAAACCGCTGCCGCCATCATAGCAGCAATAAATCCGTACATCAGATCATTAGTGAAAGCCGCATTGAAGTAATCCGCCTCTGTATCAAAGTAGAGAATTCCTTTCCTTACGGTGTCAGTAACGGCGTCTCCGGCAAAGAATGCACCCATGAATTCGAAGACTGCAGCAATAATCACCGCTTGCTTCAGAGTTAATGCTCTGGAACCAACAGAAGTCCCCATCGCATTCGCTAC
>CETB01170295.1_pt1 | contig 13026 bp, 9 predicted proteins | sample 356381 | NCBI WGS metagenome assembly CETB01 (sample SAMEA2622545, study PRJEB7988) | marine metagenome | biome: marine biome (ENVO:00000447); feature: deep chlorophyll maximum layer (ENVO:xxxxxxxx); material: "saline water (ENVO:00002010), including plankton (ENVO:xxxxxxxx)" | depth 155 m | reverse complement strand
TTTAAATTACAGGAGGGATTTCCATGCTGGTTCTCGCCATCCTGGTTTTTACATAGTAAATATTGCGCATAAGCAATTGCCATGGGCAAGGTACCACTACCGCTATTCCCAATAAATAATTGGGCATGCGCTATACGGCTGTTATCGGCCGTAGTGGTAAGATGATTTTTAATATGTGGTAGTCCTACAATTTCTGAAAAAAGCATGAGCAAATATAAAAGTTATATGCGGTTTTATATCTTCGGAAAAAATTATATTTGTAATAAACCGAAATTATGAAAACAGTAGACGATTTTAATTTTAAAGATAAGCAGGCTTTAATTCGAGTAGATTTTAATGTACCCCTTAATGATGATCTTAAGGTAACTGATGCTAACCGTATTGAAGCTGCTAAACCAACTATAGTAAAGATTTTAGAAGACGGTGGTAGCGTAGTTTTAATGTCTCACCTTGGAAGGCCAAAAGGAAAAGAAGCGAAATTCTCTTTAAAAAATATCGTAAGTAAAGTATCTGAAGTTATTGGTGTAGAACCAAAATTTGTAGAAGATTGCGTTGGTGCAGAAGTAAAAAAAGCGGCTGATTCTTTACAATCTGGAGAAATTCTTTTACTTGAAAATTTACGTTTTCATGACGAAGAAACTGCAGGAGACGAGGATTTTGCAAAACAACTTTCAGAATTAGGTGATATTTATGTGAACGATGCCTTTGGTACTGCCCATAGAGCACATGCATCGACCACTGTTGTGGCTCAATTTTTTGAAGATAAATGTTTTGGATATCTATTAGCGAAAGAAATTGAGAGCTTAGATAAGGTTTTAAACAGTAAAGAAAAACCAGTAACTGCTGTTTTAGGAGGAGCCAAAGTTTCTTCAAAAATTACGGTTATTGAAAATATTCTGGATGCTATTGATCATTTGATCATAGGTGGAGGTATGACGTATACTTTTATTAAAGCGCAGGGAGGAAAAATAGGGAATTCCCTTGTAGAAGATGATAAGCAGGAATTAGCTCTAGAGATTCTTAAGAAAGCAAAAGAAAAAGGGGTACAGGTACATCTTCCCGTAGATTCTGTGATCGCAGATAGTTTTTCTGAGCAGGCAAGCACACAGGTAGAAGCCGTTGATAATATTCCTGATGGTTGGATGGGATTAGATGTAGGTCCTGAAACTTTAAAACATTTTTCTAATGTTATTGCAGAATCTAAAATAATCCTTTGGAATGGTCCGTTAGGAGTATTCGAAATGGAAACTTTTGCCAAAGGAACGATCGAGCTAGGAAAAGCAATTGCTGAGGCAACCAAGAACGGAGCATTCTCTCTTGTAGGAGGTGGAGACTCGGTAGCTGCCGTAAAACAATTTGGTTTTGACGATAAAGTTAGTTATGTTTCAACCGGTGGTGGAGCAATGCTAGAAATGCTGGAAGGGAAGTCTTTACCAGGTATCGCTGCCATTGGCAAGTAAATCTTTTTTCGAATGATTCATTTTCGATAAAATAAGGTATACTTTTTGATCAAATTTTAACTAAATTTAAGAACCTCGAAATGAACTTTCGAGGTTCTTAGTTAGCGATCAAAATTAAAAGATTAAAAGCAAAATTTAATTCCTAAATTAACAGGTAAAAACGTTCTAAACTAGATATGAAGAAGCAGGTATGTTTATTACTGGGTTTGTTTTCAGTGTTTGCTGTGAGTGCCCAGGAGAAAGAAAAATCTAAAAAGCAGGTCGAAAAAGCTAATTTTAGAGTTCAGATTTTTCAAAAGGTGGATAGTACAGAAATCATACTTGCCGATCCAGATCCAGAGTTTCAGGAAAAGCTACCAATTTCTGCCGTTATTAGAGACTCTTCTAAAGTATCACTGGCTGATATGCCTCAAGCGGCTAAAATCGATTCGGTTTGGCGGGCAGAACTTACCAATTCAGACCTCTATGAAACCATACAAAAATCTATAGCCGAACAGGATTATGATGAAGTTGTTTATGACGAATTACCTACTGATACTTTAAAAGCACGTTTGGCAAGATTAAATGCCAGAACGCCATTTAATATAGAATATAATCCAAGTTTAGAGAGCGTTATAAAAATGTATTTAAAACGCAATAAACAGGCAATGGAACGCTTAATGGCCTTAAGCGATTATTATTTTCCGATGTTTGAGCAGGAACTCGATAAATACGATATTCCCTTAGAGATTAAATATCTGGCGATTGTAGAGTCTGCTTTAAATCCAAGAGCAAAGTCCAGGGTAGGGGCTACCGGTTTATGGCAATTTATGTTTACTACAGGAAAAATGCATGATCTTAATGTGAGCAGTTACGTAGATGAGCGTATGGATCCTGTAAAAGCAACAGAAGCTGCTGCGAAATATCTTTCAACTCTATATAAAGTTTTTGGAGATTGGGATTTGGTGTTAGCCTCCTATAATTCGGGTCCTGGAAATGTTTCCAAAGCTATTAGGCGAAGTGGTGGTTCTACAGACTACTGGTCGATGAGGCGTTATTTACCTAGAGAGACAGCAGGATACGTACCGGCTTTTTTAGCCACATTGTATATTTTTGAATATGCCGATGAGCATAATTTTCAGCCTAAACGGCCGGAGATTCCTTATTTCCAGACCGATACTATTCAGGTAAAGGAGTTATTAACTTTCGATCATATTGCTAAAGTAACTGGGGTAAATAAAGAATTACTTCAATTTTTAAATCCAAGTTATAAGCTGGATATCATCCCGTTTGTAGAAGATAAAAATTATGTAGTTAGGTTACCAAGAACAAAAACAGGAGCTTTTGTAAATAATGAAGCTGCCATTTACCAATACGCCGAACAGGAAATTGCAAATAGGGAAAAACCTTTACCAAAGTACATAGAAACTGAAGATCGAATAAGATATAGGGTAAGAAGTGGTGATTTTTTAGGAAGGATTGCAGAAAAATATGGTGTAGGTGTAAGCAGTATTAAACGTTGGAACAATCTAAGAGGAAACAATATACGGGTAGGGCAATATTTAACAATATATCCGCGAAAACCCGTGTCTGCCAGTCAAAGTGCCACAGCTTCCAGCAGTGCTAAAACAAACAAAAAAGGAGACACAAAACTTTATACGGTACAGCAGGGAGATTCATTATGGAGTATTTCTAAAAAGTTTCCTGGCGTTACGGTACAGAATTTGAGGACATGGAATGATATGAGCAGTACACGCCTTAAACCGGGTATGAGGATTAAGGTGTCTAAAGGCTAGAAACCAAACTTAAATTCAAAACTAATAACATGAAAAAATTAGTATTTCTTGCGCTTTCCTTTCTGATTGTCGTTTCCTGCAAAAAAAAATCTGAAGAGCCGGAATCACGGATCTTAGCAGATTCTTCAGGAAATATCAATCAGCTTTCCGTCATTGTAGATAATAGCCTTTGGGAAGGCCAAGTAGGCGACGCTCTAAGAGATAATCTGGCGGCACCGGTAGAAGGTTTGCCTCAGGAGGAACCTTTATTCAGTTTAAGTCAAATTCCGCCAGAGACTTTCACCGGGTTTGTACGTAGAAGTCGGATTTTTATAAAAATCGAAAAGGGTAAGGATAGTCTGGCAATTATCAAGGATGAATATGCGACACCCCAAACGGGCATTATAATTAGCGGGGAAAATCAACAGCAAATAATAGATAGGATTAATGCATCTTCAGACAGTATTATAGATGTATTAAAAGCCACTGAAATTAAAGAAAAACAGCGAAGGATTGGGAAATCACCAGAGTCTGATGAAGAATTGGAAAAAGCATTTGGGGTTTCTATGAAGTTTCCAACAGCGTATCGTTATGCTGCGCAGGAAGATAATTTTATCTGGATTAGAAAGGAAATACCGAAAGGATTAATGGAAATTTTGGTGTATCAGGTGCCATTAAATACCATTGATAAAGACTCTAGCGTGATTGCCAATATTGTAAAGATGCGAGATAGTATAGGCGAAAAGTATATTCCAGGGCCCGTAGAAGGAAGCTATATGATTACAGAAGAGGCTTACGCTCCTTATTTATTCGAAACCAAAATCGATGGGCATTTTGCTTATGAAACCAGAGGTACCTGGGAAGTAAATAATGCGTATATGGCCGGTCCTTTTGTAAATTATGCTATTCGTGATGAAAAGAATAATCGATATATTATTGCTGAAGGATTTATCTTTAGGCCAGCCAGCAGTAAAAGAGATCATGTATTTGAGTTGGATGCTATTCTAAAATCCTTAAAATTTGATTCCAATTAAATCGAATTTTAATACTGAAACAAATAAAAAAGCCCATTTACTGAAAAAATGGGCTTTTTTATTAATTTTTTAGGAACTAAACTACTTAGGATCTTCAACTTTTTTAGCATCAGAGGCAGAACTGGTAGTGGTATCGTCATCATCTTTAGATGCATCCTTAAACTCCTTAATCCCACTTCCTAATCCTCTCATCAATTCCGGAATTTTTCGACCTCCAAATATTAGTAAAACCACAATTACGATAAGTACGATTTGTGGTGCTCCTATAGCTAACGGTAACATAAATGCATTCATAACTCGATATTTATATTTACAAACTTAACAAGAATAAACCAATATATAAGTTAATATAGACAAAATATATGCAATTTGTTAATTATAATGCTTATAGCTGCGTTGATTAGAACAATTGTTTTGCATTATTTTTATAAAGCTATATTTCTTTTAAATTTTAAAAAAGCTAGGATTTATGCATAAATATCTTCTAAAAGAAGCCAATTTCAATTCTCAGGTAAAACTGTCATTATGCATAAATTTTCCAGTATCTTTGTTTTAGGTTTTTATGTATGTCGAAAAAGAAAAAAAATAAGAAAAAATTTACCAGAAAACTTCTTCATAAATACCGAATGGTAATTTTAAATGAAGATACTTTTGAAGAAAGATATTCATTAAAATTAACCCGTTTAAACGTATTTGTTCTGGTAACTACAAGTGCTATATTATTAATAGCAGCAACTACTTTTATCATTGCTTTCACTCCATTAAGAGAATATATTCCTGGATATTCTTCGCCAAAATTAAAAGAACAGGCAGCGCAATTGGCCTATAAAACAGATTCCTTACAAAATGTTTTAAAACTCAATAATCAATTTTTGGGATCAATAAAGGGAGTACTGTCCGGAGATTTGCAAACCTCAGATCTTAACAGGGACTCTATTGCCAAATTTTCGCAGGAAAACATGGAGGTTGAAGTTATTCCACCTTCTAAAGCAGATAGCTTATTAAGAGAAGAGGTCGCTATGGAAGATAAATATAATATTTTGCCTGGTGCGACAGATGATATTGATTTCTCCCTTTTCCCGCCGGTAAAAGGAACGATCTCTGAAGGCTATGATGCTGAAGAAAAACATTATGCCGTAGATGTGGTAGTGCCTAAGAATTCACCGGTAAAATCTGTTGCCGATGGGCGGGTTATTTTTGCGGAATGGACCACCGAAACCGGTTATGTAATTATTGTAAAGCATGATTATGGTCTAATTTCAGTGTATAAACATAATGCCTCTTTAACCAAAGAACAGGGTGATTTTGTAAAAGCCGGAGAGGTAGTCGCAACTGCCGGTTCTACCGGAGAATATACCACCGGCCCGCATTTGCATTTTGAATTATGGAATGAAGGAAACCCTGTAAACCCAACCGATTATATTGATTTTGAATAGTCTATGTCTTTAAAATCCTTTGCAGCTAAAATATTCGCTAAAACCGTAAGAAAGAAAATCCAGGCCTGGTCCTCGAAGCCTGTTGAAGTTCAGGAGAAAATTTTTAATGAATTAATTTCTAAAGCGAAAGACACCAGTTTTGGTAAAGATCATCATTTTGATCATATAAAAACCCATGCCGACTTTGTAGAGAAGGTACCCATAAGGGACTATGAAGATTTACGAGCCTATGTAGATAAAATGGTGGCCGGTGAGGAGGATATTTTGTGGCCTGGAAAACCGCTATATTATGCCAAAACTTCTGGTACTACCAGTGGCGCAAAGTACATCCCGATAACCAAAGAAAGTATGCCAACACATATTGAAGCGGCAAGAAATGCTATTCTTTGTTATATCGCTGAAACCGGAAAAGCGAAGTTTGTAAATGGCAAAATGATCTTTTTACAGGGAAGTCCAGAACTTACTGAGAAGAACGGAGTAAAACTAGGCAGATTGTCTGGAATTGTGGCGCATTATGTGCCTGGATATCTTCAGAAAAACAGGATGCCGAGTTGGGAAACCAATTGTATCGATGACTGGGAAACTAAAGTTGATGCCATCGTTGAGGAAACTCGAGACCTGAATATGACCGTGATAAGCGGAATCCCTAGCTGGGTGCAAATGTATTTCGAAAAATTAGAGCATAAAACCGGTAAAAAAATAGGGGATATTTTTAAGAATTTTGAGTTGTTTATTTATGGTGGCGTAAATTATGAGCCTTATCGCTCAAAATTTGAAAATCTTATAGGCCGAAAAGTAGATAGCATCGAATTATATCCTGCATCTGAAGGCTTTTTTGCTTTCCAGGATAGCCAAAGGAAAAAAGGAATGCTACTTCAGCTTAATAGCGGTATTTTTTACGAGTTTATTAAAGCGGAATCATTTTTTGATGAAAACCCTAAGAGGCTTACCATTGCAGAGGTAGAGCTTGGGGTAAACTATGTAATGATCATTAGCACCACCGCCGGTCTTTGGGCTTATAATGTAGGTGATACCATACAATTTACGAGCTTAAAACCATATCGAGTGATGGTTTCGGGTAGGATTAAGCATTATATTTCGGCTTTTGGAGAACATGTAATTGCAAAAGAGGTAGAAGAGGCGATGCAAGTAGCATCAGAAAAAACAGGCGCCAGAATTAATGAATTTACGGTGGCCCCACAGGTAAACCCTGTAGCAGGAGAATTGCCGTACCACGAGTGGTTTATAGAGTTTGAAAAAGCGCCTGAAAATTTAACGAATTTCAGGAATATCCTGGATCAGTCTCTTCAGCAGCAAAATTCGTATTATTTCGATTTAATAGAAGGGAATATTCTACAACCGGTAAAAATCACTAAAGTCCCTAAAGAAGGATTTCAGGCCTATATGAAGTCCATTGGAAAATTAGGCGGTCAAAATAAGTTGCCAAGATTATCAAACGATCGTAAAATAGCAGATGCTTTAGAAGCAATAATAAAAAAATAAAAATTTTGAAGTTGAAAACAGACGGAAGAACAAGAGCGCAGGAAAGTACCAACGCGATAGAACGTATGTATATTACCATGAGACACCTTTTTAATAGAGGGTTTTATAAACCTATGGGTGTTTCTGGAGAAACTTTAAGAGAAGGCTTATTGGCCTTACGACCTGAAATATATGGCTCTGTAGCAGAAGATAAGGCTGAGCTTAATGGATTGTTATACGTTTTAGAACGTCTTCCTATAGGGATCGAGCAGTGTCGCTATATCAATCTTACCAGTGACGAGGGATACGGAGATTCTCATTTTCAGCCTATTGTGCCGCCAAAACGTCGAAGAAATTGCTATCGTATAGATGAAGAGCAAATGAATATCGAGATCACCAGAGGCCGATCTGAAATCTATGATATTCTTACACATCTAACCTTCTTATTTATCGAATCGCATAAAATTATGAGACGTGTGGTTATCGATGAAGATGGTAGTGTAACCCGAGACTGGAAAAAACTTGAAGCGATCGTGCTTTCTAAAGAAGACATCGATAAGGCCGAGCGTGAAGTAGCTTTAACCCACGCTGCTAATATTTTAGGACGTACTTTTTATGAGGTTTCTAAGATCTATCCCAAGTTTTCTACACCAAATAATCCAGAGCAGTTTTTGCATATTATTTACTGGATGGGAAAACTGGCGATTGAAGAAACCGTAAATAATGATAAAAGAATCATCACTTTTAGTCCTATTCTTAGAGAACGTTTAGGACACCATATTCACGGGGAGGTATGGGCAGATAAAATCAAGAAATATCTGGTAGAAGAGCAATTATTACAGCGGCCTATTCATATTATCAGCGCCAATATGCATAGTGTAATGAATACGCTTTATGCGCCATTAGCACTAAAAGCTGAGATTAAAAAGAAAAATATTCTTCAGATTTATGAAACGCTGAGTGATTCATCGAACGGGCAGGTTCGTCAAAAAGTTTCGAAATCTGCTCTTTCTGGTGGGATGAAGTTTATAGAGGATACCAGTGGTACCAATATCGATGTTCAGGTTTTTGATACCGCAAAACTGGAAGAAGGTTTTAGAAATAAAGGTTTTAAATCCCTAAAAGAAGAAGAAAAGCCGGTAATAATCGTGATGGACTACGCCTTTGGAGAACAGGCTTATGAAACCATGGATGAACTTCTTAAACCTTATATTCTGGATGGTGAAGAGATAAAAATGAATGTAAAATCAGTTTCCATCATGGGAAAGGCTGGTATTTTAGAAGGTGGCAAAGGTGATATAATGATTCCTTCAGCCCATATTTTTGAGGGTACGGCCGATAATTATCCTTTTAAAAACGAATTGAAAAAAGATGACCTTGAAGGTCATGGAATAAAAGTAGTAGATGGTAGTATGATTACCGTTTTGGGAACATCCTTACAAAACCGTGATATTCTTAAGTTTTTCCACGATTCTACATGGAATGTAAGTGGTCTTGAAATGGAAGGAGCGCATTATCAAAAAGCCATACAGGCAGCCAGTAAATTAAGAAAAAGTATTGCTGAAGATGTGAAGGTAAGATACGCGTATTACGCATCTGATAATCCATTAGAAACCGGAAGCACTTTAGCCTCTGGCGGGTTAGGAACAACAGGTGTTAAACCAACATATTTAATAACCGAAAAGATACTGGAGCAAATCTTTAACTCTTAGGCTTGTGTCGTAAATTGAAACTGAAATGTTTTCTGAGTGATTTTTAAATCGATTAATAAAAAGTAAATGGGCAAAACTGTATTAATTACAGGAGCAGCAGGTTTTTTAGGTTCACATTTGTGTGATAAATTTATTAGTGAAGGTTTCCGTGTTATAGGAATGGATAATCTTATAACGGGTGATATTCGTAATATAGAGCATCTATTTAAAAACAAGGATTTTGAATTCTATAACCATGATGTAACCAAATTTATCCATGTTCCCGGAAAATTAGATTACATTCTTCATTTTGCGTCGCCCGCAAGCCCTATTGATTATCTAAAGATTCCTATTCAAACTTTAAAGGTAGGCTCTTTGGGAACACATAACTGTTTAGGGCTGGCAAAAGAAAAAGGAGCCAGAATACTTATCGCTTCAACTTCTGAAATTTACGGAGATCCACTGGTGCATCCACAATCTGAGGATTACTACGGAAATGTAAGTACCATCGGGCCACGTGGGGTCTATGATGAAGCCAAACGATTCCAGGAATCTTTAACAATGGCTTATCATCGATTTCATGGCTTAGAAACCCGCATCGTAAGAATATTTAATACGTATGGGCCAAGAATGAGGTTAAATGACGGCCGGGTAATTCCTGCATTTATTGGTCAGGCACTAAGAGGAGAGCACTTAAGCGTTTTTGGAGATGGATTGCAAACCCGCTCTTTTTGTTACGTAGACGATCAGGTTGAAGGGATTTACAGATTACTCTTTAGTGAGTATGTCGAGCCGGTAAATATTGGTAATCCAGACGAGTTAACCATAAAAGATTTTGCGGAAGAGATTATTAAGTTAACCGGCACCAATCAAAAAATCGTATATAGAGAATTACCAAAAGACGATCCGTTACAACGCCAGCCTGATATAACAAGGGCTAAAGAGATTCTTGGTTGGGAACCTAAAGTTTCCCGGGAAGAAGGGATGAAAATCACTTATAATTACTTCAAAAATCTATCGAAAGAAGATTTACTGAAGAAAGAGCATAAAGATTTTAGTAAGCATAATAGAAAATAAATAATGCAAAACCCTTTGGTTTCTGTGATCATGCCCGCCTATAATTCCAATGAATTTATTGCGTTGGCTATCGAATCGGTTATTGCTCAGGAATATAAAAACTGGGAGCTTATTATTGTAGACGATGCTTCAAAAGATGCTACCGTTAATACGATTCGGAATTATATAAAGAAAGAGCCTCGTATCAAAATTTTTAGAAATCAAACCAACCATGGTGCAGGGTATTCAAGAAATAAAGCGATTAAGGAGGCTTCAGGAGAGTTTATAGCTTTTTTAGATGCAGATGATCTTTGGAAACCAGAAAAGTTATCTCTGCAGCTTAAATTTTGCGAAGAAAACAATGCAAAAATTGTATTTAGCAGTTATGGCCGCATTAAAGAAAATGGCGAAAATTTAAATGAAATAATCGAAGCTTTACCTTTTGTTAATTACCCTAAATTGATTAGGAGTAATTATATAGGCAATTTAACGGGAATGTATAATGCTGGTAAAATTGGTAAAGTGTATCATCCCGACATACGAAAAAGGCAGGATTGGGCTATGTGGCTTGAAGTAATTAGAAAAGGAGGAACGGCCCATGGGATGGAAGAATCGCTGGCTTTATACCGAATAAGAAAAGGATCTGTTTCAGAAAACAAATTTGAAATGCTTTCCTATAATTTCAAAATTTATAATAAAGTTTTGGGCTATGGAAAGCTAAAAAGTATGTATTGGGTTCTTATCTTTTTAGGAGAACATTTTTTTGTAAAATCCAGGCAACTAAAATCAATTGATTAAAGAAGTAAACTGTTTGAGCTTCCCGCTTTTGCTTCGGGTTAAGCTCTGTTTTCTTCTAAAATTAACGTTCAAATTTTTCCCTACATACTTTTCTACCGCTTCAGCGATTTTGGTCGTTTCTTCAGCGTCAAAATCAGTATCTCGTACATATTCAATATCAAAAGAATCTATTTTAGTTTGGGTCACTATAAATTCTTTGGTGCTCCCGGTATCGTCGATAATCGTTTTAGTTACGTAATAAAATGTAAGTCCGGGAACTACTTTTCCATCTGCAAGTTTTGCCACATCACTGGTTCTTCCTATCAAAGAGGCTAATATTGGCTTTTTGGGAGTACTTTTTTTAGACATTATACCAATGTCTCCAATAGCATACCTAATTATGGGATGGGCTTTATTATACAAGGAGGTTATTATTATTCTTCCTTCTTTACCATGTGGTAAAGTTCTATTGTCTTCATCCACGATTTCTATAAAAAGATCGCTGCGATTAAGACACCATTCTCCGTTAGGGTTTTCGAAAGCGATAAGGCCTACTTCGCTGGCGCCATATTCGTTTACTACGGGTATGCCTATAGCTTCTTCAATAACTTTTTTATCCTTTTCAAATAATCGCTCTGAAGTTACAATGCAAAGTTTTAAACTAGGACAAATCTCTTTAAGTACAATCTTTTCTTTTTTTAAAAACTTAGAAAAAAGCAGGATAGCGCTGGTATAACCGTTTAAATAATCAAATTTACTTCTCCTAAACCGATCAAGAAAGCCTTGCAATTTAGTCTCGCTAAGATCAAAAATACTAAAACGCCTTCTTAGGCTTATCTGGTCTTTAATTCGTTCTTGAAGATGACCGTAAAAATCTAACGGAATTCCATAAAATCTTGCCTGTAGTGATTTGTTGAGATCTATACCGTGCCAGTTATAATGATTGTTAAAACCTTCCCAGGTCATGGCATGGCAAAGTTTGTCTTTGGCAAAAGTAAAAGGGTGGCCGCTACTTCCAGAGGTCTTACCCACATAGCTATTCTTTAAATTAAAACTTTGGCTTAGGCGGTTCTCTAAGGGTTGCTGTAAATCGGTTTTGGTCATAATAGGAATATCCTCCCAATTTGGGATCGCCTTACTTCCTATAAAGCTCTTATAGAAATTATTGTTATTTAAATGATAATCAACAATTTCTTTTTTTTTAGTTTCAATATATTGTGGGTACTGGTTTGCGGGAATATTGTCTATTTCATCCAACATTTTTCGGGCCCGATTTACAGGAAATTTATTGAGCTGAAGCGAAAGTTTAAACCAATCCAAAACTTAACAATGCTTTTTTATTCGATTTTATTGGTGCTTCAATTTACAAACAATTATTTTTGAAGTCCAAAATAAATATTTCTAAAAAAATGAAAATCTTAATACTAGGTTCTGGCGGTAGAGAGCATACTTTTGCTTACAAAATTGCACAAAGTCCAAAATGTGAAAAACTTTATATAGCTCCCGGTAATGCCGGAACTTTGAATGTAGGGGAAAATGTGAGCCTAAATGTAGGAGATTTTTCCGGTATTAAAGATTTTATTATTGAAAAAAATGTAGACATGTTGGTCGTGGGGCCAGAAGATCCTCTTGTCAAGGGAATTACAGACTTTTGTAAGGGAGAGCCAGACTTAAAAGACCTTTTGATTGTGGGGCCTTCAAAGCGCGGTGCACTACTGGAAGGAAGTAAAGAGCGTGCCAAAGAATTTATGGCAATGTATCAAATCCCAACAGCGGCGTACGAAAGTTTTACTATAGAAAGTTTAGAAGCCGGTAAAACGTTTTTGGAAACTTTAAGTGCCCCTTATGTGCTTAAAGCCGATGGTCTTGCTGCAGGAAAAGGCGTTTTAATTTTAAACGATCTTGCTGAAGCGAAAACCGAATTAGAAAATATGCTGAAAAATCAAAAATTTGGAGAAGCTAGTGCCAAAGTGGTGATCGAAGAATTTTTGGACGGAATAGAACTTAGTGTTTTTGTCTTAACCGATGGTAAAAATTATAAAATCCTGCCAACAGCTAAAGATTATAAGCGAATAGGAGAAGGCGATACAGGCTTAAACACGGGTGGAATGGGAGCAATATCTCCGGTACCTTTCGCTGATGCCGAATTGATGCAGAAAATCGAAGAGCGTATTGTAAAGCCTACGGTAAATGGTCTTACTGAAGAAAATATAGACTATAAAGGATTTATTTTTATCGGTTTGATAAAAGTAGGAAACGAGCCTTATGTGATCGAATATAATGTACGAATGGGAGATCCTGAAACCGAAGTAGTCTTACCAAGGGTAAAATCAGAC
>CETB01172372.1_pt1 | contig 13036 bp, 13 predicted proteins | sample 356381 | NCBI WGS metagenome assembly CETB01 (sample SAMEA2622545, study PRJEB7988) | marine metagenome | biome: marine biome (ENVO:00000447); feature: deep chlorophyll maximum layer (ENVO:xxxxxxxx); material: "saline water (ENVO:00002010), including plankton (ENVO:xxxxxxxx)" | depth 155 m | reverse complement strand
TTTCTAAGGCTGTCTGATTCAATCTGTTTAGCAATGCCAATAGGCTTAGGTTTAGTTAGAATTGGAAATTTTATTAATGGAGAGTTATATGGCAGACCAACTGATGGAACATGGGGATTAATCTTTCCAACAGATCCATATGGATTTCCGAGACATCCCTCGCAGTTGTATGAAGCTTTTTTTGAAGGCTTAATTCTTTTCATTTTGTTAATGATAATTAATAAAAAAAGCAAAAAGCATGGAGTGTTAAGTGGAACTTTCCTCTTAGTTTATGGGGCGGGAAGATTTTTGATTGAATACTTTAGACAACCTGATTCTCACATGGGTCTTATTGCATTACAATTAAGCATGGGGCAACTTCTTTGCATCCCCATGGCGATAATTGGTTTAATAGTTCTAATAAAGTCAATATATAAAAATGAAGCAATATCTTGAACTTCTAGAGCATATTCTGGAACATGGTGAAAGTCGTGAAGACAGGACTCAAACAGGAGTTTTATCCTCATTCGGTCATCAAATTCGTTTTAATCTTGAAGAAGGTTTTCCTGCGGTTACGACAAAAAAACTTGCATGGAAAGGAGTTGTATCTGAGCTTTTATGGTTTCTTGAAGGATCTGATGATGAGCGAAGGCTTGCAGAAATCAGGTTCAAAAAAGATAGAAAAGAGTTAAAAGATTTAAACAAATTTTCTACTATTTGGACTGAAAATGCTGATAATCAAGGCCTTGATTTAGGCTATGAAAACAACGAAGAAATTAAAAAACTAGGTCCAATTTATGGAGTTCAATGGAGAAATTGGAATGGGATAGATCAAATAAATGAATTGATCAACGGTCTTCGGACAAATCCTTTTGGTAGACGACATATATTAAGTGCATGGAATGTCGAAAAAATTGATTCTATGGCTTTGCCTCCATGTCATGTGATGTCACAATTTTTTGTTTCAGAGACGGGCCATCTTTCATGCCAAATGTATCAAAGAAGCGCTGACATGTTCTTGGGTGTTCCTTTTAATATTGCAAGTTATGCTTTGCTGCAGTCAATTTTAGCTAATATTCTTGACCTAATTCCAGGTGAATTCATCCACGTATTTGGTGATGCTCACATTTACAAAAATACTATCGATCAAGTGAAAATTCAGCTCTCAAGAAAACCAAAAAAACTACCTGAATTAAGTATGCCAAACATATCTTCGATAGAAGACTTAAAAAATTATTCTGTTGATGATTTTGTTTTGGAGGAATATGAGCCTCATCCAGCTATAAAAGCTTCAATGGCAATATAAATATATGATAATTTCTCACTTAGTAGCAGTTTCAAATAATTTTGTAATAGGCAAAGATAATGATCTACCCTGGAGACTAAAAAAAGATCTTCAGCATTTTAGTGCATACACACAAAATAAATCGATGATTATGGGGAGAAAAACATTCGAGTCAATAGGAAGACCACTGCCCAATAGAAAAAATATCGTGATCTCAAAAACAATTACTACTGAAAACGAAATTGAAATAGTAGCTAATCTTGATAATGCTATAAAGGCTGCTAGTAATTGGAACAATAAAAATAAAAAAGAAAATGAAGTAGTAATTATTGGTGGCGGATTTGTCTTTGAAGAAAGTATGAAACTTGTAAATAAATTAGTTCTTACAAGAGTTGATTGTGAGATTGAGGGTGACGTGTATTATCCAAAAATTAATCTTGATGACTGGAAAAAAATTTCCTCAGAATCTTACGAGCAAGACCATGAAAATCAGTTCAATTTTAAAATTGAAACCTATGTTAGGAGTTCTTTGACTGAGCTTTAGATTGCTGAATGAAATCTCTTCTCAAGGCAAGATTTTTTACCCTAATTTCTTCATTTTCAGCATATTTAATCCATGAGTTTGCTGTCTTTTTAATCCTTTTATTTTCATCACGAGCAGCAGCTCTAAAATGCTTCTTAGCTTCTTCAAAATTTTGAAGTTCAAAATGAGCTTGACCTAAGACAAGCAAAGCTTGTGATCGACTTTTTACTTTAGGCTTTTTAAGCCCATTTTTTATAGCTGTGATAGATTCTTCCATTCTATCCTCGAAAAGATATAAGTTGCCCAATAAAACATAAGTATCGCCATCCTTAGACATCTTTGCAGCTTTTTCTAATACAGGAATAGCCTTATCAATCTCTTGTGCCATTCTCCAGGCATCTGCTAAAAGTTTAAGAGTCTTTTCAGTATCCTTTACAACAGGAACTATCTCTTCTTTTCCTGAATCTTCATCTGTAATAACAATTTTTTTATTCTGTCCTGCTACTAATACTTGAGCAGCCCAATATGGATTCTTTTGAAGCAAAAGCATTTGAGCCAATGCAAGATATTCTCCTTCTTTGTTTAAAAAATCTTTATCATAAGCAGCTTTCAAAGTAATCATATAATCTTTCTCTCTATCCATCTGCTGATAAGTACCTCCAAGCTGGAGAAAGTATTGTTTTTTAGGATAATAATTAACTAAGATTTCATAAATTCCTACTTGTTGTTCTAATGCAAACGCTGCGCTAATTATTCTTTTATCTTTTAATTCACTAAAACATGCCGCCAATAGTACATACCAGTTTTCTTTTGGACGATAGCCCTCCTCACCAGCTAACCTGATAGCCTCTTCCATATTTGTTCTTGCTCTAACAAAATCCTCTTTTTGAAAATAAGCTGATGCAAGCAAGTAGAACGATTGAGCCGTTACTTTTTCAACTTCATCCATCCATTGAAGAATTAGATTAATGCCTTTATCCCAATTTTCTTTAACTAAATTAAGTTGGGCGAGAGTAAGCAAGGATGCGGTTCTTAGTGGAACAGTTGCTTCAGGCTCCATGAGTAGTTGCTCATATGCATACATTGCTCGATCATAATCTTCGTCACTAAAATAAATATATCCCCAATAATTCCACATAACAGAGCGATCATAGCTTTTCATATTTGCTCTGTTATTTAATAGCTCAGTTAATATTGATCTAGCTGTTACCCAATCAGGATCATCTTCTTCTTTTTCTATAAACTTACCTTTATTTTCTGGATCTGGAACTTTAATGACCTTTTGCCTTTCAAGAGCCTCTACGATCTTTACAACCTTCTTAGCAGTAGAATTTTGAAGGACCCTAGCTTTCTTATATGTTCTGGTCTTACCAGCTTTCTGAGAGCTTCCTCCTACAGAAGGCTCATCAGCCCTTCCTTCTCTAGCTTGCGCAGTGACATCTGAAATACTTAGCGATAAACAAAGCGCAAAGGAAAAAAATATTTGAAATGATAATTTCTTAATCATTAGGTTTCCTCAAGAATAAAAGTAAACTTATGAGGAACATCATCTACTCTAACAGCTTTTCCATCAACTATTTTTGGCTTATATTTTAATTTTAAAGCTGCCCTTGATGCTGCAGAATTAAAAATTGAGCATTGTCTATAGACAGTCTCAGGATTGGTTGGATCACCACACATTCCCTCAATTGGTTCAGCATTTTCGACAGTTCCAGTCTCAGTAATTGTAAATGCAACTACTGCATAACCCATAATGCCTCTCTCTTGAGCTCTTCTAGGATAAATAGGAGTTACTTTAAATAAAGGAATATACTCACCATCTCTAAAAAATGATCCACCACCAGCAAAGTTAGCTTTTGGCTTTGGAACACTCACATCCACACCAGCCAATGGTGCAAGATCTAATTCAGGCTGAGCAATATCCTCAGGTTGTTCTTCTGGCTCTTCAGGTTTTTCTACATTATCAAACAATGTATCAATATCCCGATCAGGCATAATCACATCACCTAATTTTCTTGAATTATCCGTTGGAATACTATTATCTCCTAGAGAAATTAATGCAACCATTAGAAAAAATAACCCAAGGGTAATAAGAGCTGCAAAACCAGAGCCTGCAAGATATTTATTATAGTTAAATGCTTTATAGTAAAAGTCTGTAATTGGTGCAAATACCTTAGCCAAAGTTTGGTATAAAGTATTTATACTATTGTTGGCAGTATTCAAATTAATCCTTTATTTTGGTTCGGAGGCAAGAGATATGTTAAATACGCCAGCCTCTCTTGACCCATCCATTACCTTAATGATTGTGTCTGCCATTGCTTTCTCATCCGCTTGGATAACAACTGATCCCTGAGGATTATCAGCAAGCAGCTTCACAACGTTAGCCTTAACCTGTCTTGCGTCAATTCTTCTTCCATCCATCCAAATCTCACCTGATGCTCCAATTGCAATAAGAATTGCTGCATTTTCCTGTGTTTCAGATGTATCGGATTCAGGTCTATTAATCTCAAGGCCAGGCTCTTTAATAAAATTAGCCGTAACAATAAAGAAAATAAGCATTATAAAAACAACATCAAGCATTGGTGTCATATTAATCTCTGCTTCTTCTTCTTGAACAGCACTTGATATAGCGTTTCTTCTCAAAATATTCTCCTGTTAGTTTTTGATTATTTCCTTTATTAAACCTTCTTCTCTGTTTCTTGCTGAATTTAAGTATATGGTAGCAAATACTCCTGATAGTGCAGTAGTCATTCCAGCCATAGTTGGAAGAGTTGCTTTTGAGACTCCCCCAGCCATTGATCTTGCATCACCACCACCTGTAAAAGCCATAACCTGAAAAACTTCAATCATTCCCGTAACAGTTCCTAATAATCCAAATAGCGGAGCTAAAGCAACACATGTATTTATTAATGGAAGGTGGCGATTAACTTCTCCTTTTGCTTGAGAAATTAGCTTATCTTTTATTTGCTGAGCTTTCCAAGTCGAATGATCATTTATAGTTTCCCATTCTGAGCGAAGTTCAATCATGTAACTTTTATGGCCTGAATTAAAATACCAAATTCTTTCAAGAATGATTGCCCACATAAATGCTGCAAGAACTGCAATCAACCAAAGAACACTTCCACCTGCAGACATAAAATCTCTGAGAGTATTGAATGCTTCAGTGATAGCGTAAAACATTATTTAATTAATTTGATTCAGAATGCTCAGCCACTATTCCTGTGCTTTGTTCTTCAAGAACATTGATAATTCCTCTTGCTGATGAGTTAGCGAAAGAATGCAACAATGTAGTTGGAATAGCTACTACCAATCCTAAAACAGTAGTTACCAGAGCTTGAGAAATACCTCCAGCCATAATTTTAGGGTCTCCTGTACCAAATAATGTTATTTGTTGGAATGTAACAATCATACCGGTAACAGTTCCTAATAAACCTGCTAAGGGAGCAACAACTGAAATTATTTTTACAACAGGAATACCTCTTTCAATTTCAGGTCTTTCAGCCATAATTGCCTCAGCTAATTTCAATTCTAAAGTCTCTATATCCTTGTTCATGTGTTCTTGTCCTACTGCAAGGACTCTTCCCAATGGGTTGGATTTATCATGAGTTTTTGACTTGGCTTGTTTTTTAACTGCAACACCCATTGTGTATAAAGTAAATAACTTCCAAAATGCTATTCCAATACCAAACAAACCAACAATAATAATAATGTAACCAACTTCTCTTCCTTGGTTAACTCTTTCTAAAAGACTGGGATTTTGAATTAGGTTTGCAAGCAAGCTTCCCCCAACAGGTCCTGTTGGATCAACTCCAAATTTTACGACATCGCCTATATCAGCTTTAGATAATTTTTTAGCTGAACTTACATACCGACCTTCAGGCTGCTTACCCAAAAAAGCATACTGCCCTTTGCTTCCAATGTACTCTAGGTATTTACCATCACAGATTGCATTATAAAGTCCAACCCTAGTAACTTTACAGTTTTCAGATTCACCATCCAGATTGATAACATCTGCATTAAAACTAACTACTTCTGCACCTGCAACCATTTCTCTTTGCAGTTCATACCATAAACCTTCTAGCTCTCTGATAGTGGGTAGTTCAGTAGCGCTAGACATTTTTGCAGAAAGGTCATTTAAGAATGTTTCTCTTTCTCTGCCATATTGAGCGGAAGTTAAGGAATCAGCAAATAAAGCACTTGCCTCTCCTGCAGAACTCTGCAGATGGCCAAATAGTTCAACGAGTGAGCCTAATTCCTTCTTATATGCAGCCTCTTTTACAACTAAAATGGCATCATTTTTCTTATACTCTGCTTCAAGCTGATCAGCAATTCTTTCCTGTCTTGCTAGCTCTCTTTTTTCTGCAGCAAGTTTTGATGCTTGCTTATTTTTGTCAGCAAGAAAATCAGCTTCTCTTTGTGCGTTGACGCCTTGCTCCGTTGTTCTTCCTTGCTCTACTAATTGAAGTAATCCTTGAATGGTAGTTGGTTCACCTTCAGCAGCTTCTTGTGCGAATATTGAAACTGATGATACTAAAAAAAGAGATAGTAAATATTTATTTAATCGATTCATGATGCATCTCCTCTATAAACAACAGGCAACATCATAATATCCATAGGTGCTAATTTTTGAGCCATTCTGATTCCATCTCTAACGGTAACTCTATAACTACCAGAAAGCTCTTCCCAAGTCCCTGTTTCATTATCATAATATCCAGTTTTTCTTTCATCTTTAGACTGGAAGAACATGCCTAATCTTCCCACCCTAAGAATATTTACAACTACTTCCTGCCCATCCAATACAATTGTTTCGTCATAAGCATCCAATTTTCTGCCATATTCAGCCTCAATGTTATAAGCCTCTAAAATTTGTCTTACCTGCTCAGAGGCGGTTACTTTTGGATTAGAAAGTGAAGCTCTTACTAAATCGAGTCTTTGCCTTCTCTCTTCAATGTGAAACGGAGTATCAAGATTTACATACTTTTCTAAACCCTCCAGCATTCTCTGCGCCAAAGGTGGGACTTGCCTTTGCATAACAACAACTTGCACAAGCTGTTCATCATATTGGTCCATTAAATCAAGCTGAGCTTGGATTTGGATCCTTTTTTGAGCATTGTAAAGTTTTAAACCTTCAACTTGTTTCGAAACAACTTTGAACTCATTTACTAGTTTGTCGGTTGCTGATTCCGTTGCATCGATTTTTGCTTGAGATTTAGCTGAAAGTTCTGTGTTATCTCTTCCAACCTCTAATACTTGTTCCATTTCTGATGCTTCTACTGTCATAGTGAGCATAGCTAGAAATACTAGGCTTTTCTTTAACATTTTTTTCTCCCTAGGAAAAATGGTTCACTAGTCTAACAGCGTAGTGAATATATTCAAACTTATTTTATGATCAAATTGTACCTAATTTTGCTTAAATGGTGTTACAAAGTGGCAAATAAATGCGTATCTAAATCATCTGTAAATTTTATAAAAAATAAGATTTTGAAATATCTAGAAGATTTTGGGTATTAATTTAGGGGTATCCTGTTTATATTTTTTATATTCTTCAAGGTGACCCCATTTTTTTTGGCCTCTAAGCTCTAACATTCTTATGCCACTTACATATACTAGCAATAAATATGAAAAAATTGGAGAAAAGAGAGCTAAATAGTTCATTCCCTGAAAAGTTGATATTGACATTATTGAAATGCCTGTCCACAAAGTAATTTCTCCAAAATAATTTGGATGTCTAGACTTTGCCCATAAACCTTCATTAATAAAAGAGTCTTTATTCGCAACCTTTGACCTAAAATTGGTTTTTTGATTATCTGCTATTACTTCAATTAAAAACCCAAATATAAATATCAAAACGCCCAATATAAAGATGCTGTTTACTTCAACACCTTTCGGGTTTGCTATTGCAATAAATGCTGCGGATGAACATATAAAAACCCACATTCCTTGTAAGGTCCAGGTCATGAAAAATTGAGAAAAAGACTTTTTTATAGAATCAAATCTTCCATCCTTTTTATCTCTATGAATTCTCATAAATAAAAAAGATCCTAGTCTGATAGCCCAAATGATAATAGAAAAACCTACTATTAAATTTCCAATATGAACATCCCTAAAACTGTTAGTCGCATAAAGTGCAAATGAAATAGCTGCAATGTATGTAATACTTCCAGTAAGATCATAAAATTTCTCAGTCTTAAAAATGAAAGCTGGAATGAAAGCAATCCATTGAATTATGAAAATCATTATCATCAAATGGCCAACTAAATTTACTCCGGATAATTCAATACTATTGAAAGAAATTACATCTGCATAAACCTTGGTAAATAAATACACTCCAGCTGCAATAGATAAATTAATTAAATGTTTCATGATTTCTCCCATCCACATGTTCGCCCTTCATTTTGAATATCTAACCAATCTTTTAGGGGTTGGTAATAATTTAACATTGATTTACCACTTAATTTTCTAGTTCCAGTTAATGCCTCTAATGCGATTTGCCATTCTTTACTTTGACCTAATGCAAGCATGTCTCTTAACTTTTGCCCAGCAATCTCATTATCGAATATTGAACATTCATGAAGGGGACCATTAAAACTAATTTGGTTACATAGTGATTCGTGGAATTGATACTGCAAAATTTTAGCTAAATAGTATCTTGTATAGGGGGTATTCCCAGGTATGTGATATTTTGCTCCTGGATCAAATGCATCTTCGCCTCTGCCTCTTGGAGGGGATATTCCTTGATAAAATTCTCTTAATTCCCACCAAGAATCATTTAATTCTTCTCTACTTATTTCACCAGAAAATACTTTTGATCTCCATTTATCTAACATTAGTGTCCATGGCACCGAAACGACGCCATCAAGAGCTTGTTGCATTAACAATGAAATTGGATCGGCTTTTGCTTTATTAGCCTCCTCTTCAGACACTAAACCTATTTTATGATAGTAGTCTGGTGTTATTGATAATGTTAACAAATCTCCCACAGCTTCATGAAAGCCATCATTTGCTCCGCCTTGAAAAATATCTGGTTGATGGCTATATGCCTGGTAATAAAATATATGTCCTAGTTCATGATGAATCGTTGAAAAATCCTCTGAATTTCTTTCTATACACATTTTTATTCTTAAATCATCCTCATCTGAATTTAAATCCCAGGCAGATGCATGACATACAACGTTTCGGTCTAAGGGTTTTACAAATAAGGACCTTTCCCAAAAGGTATCTGATAAAGGCTGAAATCCAAGTGATATAAAAAAGTTTTCTGCTATCTTCACCATCTCTATTTCGTCAATATCCTTCTCAATTAGAATATTCGTTAAATTTATTTCTGAAGATGAAGAGAGGATATCGGGATTGTAGACAATGTCATATATATTTGCCCAAGATTGTCCCCACATATTTCCAAGAATATGAGCAGGCAAATTCCCATTTTTTGAAACAATTTCTTCCCCATAAAAATTAGAAAGTTCGTCTCTTACATGACAATGCAATGCATCATAGAGAGGCTTTAATTCATCCCAAACTCTATCTGTTTCATTTAAAAATTCTTCAGCAGGCATATCATATTGACTAAACCATAAATCTGTTAAGCCTTTGTAACCTAAATCATTTGCACCCTGATTGCCTATTTCTACCATTCTAAGGTACATATCTTTCATTGGCTTTCCAATATTTCTCCATCCCTCCCATGCTTTTAACAACTCTTCTGGATCTCTTGAATTATCTATAATTGCCTCAAATCCTTCTAGGTCATAACAATCATTCTTAGAAAAACAATGCTGACCAGTTCCATACATCGCATCAAGCTCAGCACTAATACTTGATATCTCACCAGCCAAATTATCGTCTAATGGAGATGGCATAACAAATGAACTTTTTATAAGATTGAGCTTCCTTCGTTTTTCTTTTGAAACCTCAACCCCATCAAATGAAGATGCTTCTCTAGCTCGCTCTAAAGAGAGAATTTGATATCTTTTACCGTAATCTGCAACTACTTTCTGAGAGTCATAAGTGATAAAATTTGCACCTATCCAATAAGCTGAGCTTACAATAGGACCAAGTGTTTTATCTTCAAGCTCTACCCTTTGAAGGAATGCATCAACATCGGATTCAGTTAAAGTATTTGATGAATTGTTTGAGCAAGATGAAAAAAATAAGGTAGAAAAAATAATAATAGGTAATAATAATTTATACATTGAAAGTATCCTTGTAAAACACAATAAAGAGAGTTAATCACACAATGAAAATATCAACAAGCCAATTTAGAAATGGACTGAAAATTATTATCAATGACCAACCCTGCTCAATTCTTGAACATGAATTTCATAAACCTGGAAAAGGCCAAGCAGTAATGAGAGTTAAGTTTCGAAATTTGATAACAGGAAAAGTTATAGATAAAACATATAAATCCGGTGAATCCGTTGAAGAGGCTAATGTAATGTCTATCGAAATGAGCTATCTTTACTCAGATGGAAACCAATGGCATTTTATGAACTCTTCAACTTATGAACAAATTGCTATTCAGGAAAATGTTGTTGGAGATGCAAAAAAGTGGATTATAGGTCAAGAAAATTGTGAGATTGTTTTTTGGAACGAAGAGCCTATATCAGTTGAAGCGCCTCCTTTTGTCGATTTAAAGGTTGCAAAATCAGATCCTGGTGTAAAAGGAGATACAGTATCAGGCGCTACAAAGCCTGCAGAGCTAGAAACTGGTGAAATCGTTCATGTCCCTCTCTTTATTGGGGAAGGAGAAAAAATTAAAGTGGACACAAGGTCTGGAGAATACTCGGGGCGAGCATAAGATTTGTATACTGTAATTTCATCTTCGCTTAATGAATTCATAAATAATGAGTTGACTTTAAATGATGATCAAAAGAAAGTCCTATTAAATAAATTCAAACTTACCCTTTCAGACTCCTTAGATAAGGGTCATTGGACAACAAACTTATGCCTAATTGCATCTAATATTATAAAGAAAAAATCTGAGGACATAGCTAAAAAACTAATATCAAAACTTGAGAGCTTGCCTGAAGTAACAAAAGTTGAATTAGCAGGACCGGGTTTTATAAACATATTTCTTTCTCGTGAGGCGTTTTTAGAACAATTAGACAAAGCTAATAAAAATCATAACTACTTTAGCGATAACTCAAACACTCCAAAACAAAAAATTCAGATAGAATTTGTTTCAGCTAATCCAACTGGTCCATTGCATGTGGGTCATGGTCGAGGAGCGGCATATGGAGATGTAATTGGTCGAATCCTAGAACGACTTGGTCACGAAGTAACCAGAGAATATTATGTTAATGATGCTGGTAGACAAATTGATATTTTAGCTTGCAGCATTTTTTTAAGAAAATTTGAACTTTTTAATGACGATGATTTTCCTGCCTCTGCATATAAAGGTTCGTACATATTAGAAATTGCCAATAGCATAAAGTGTGATTTGATAATACAAGAGTCAGAAAAAGAAAATATAAGAAGTAATCTAGTAGATAACGATGAAAATAACATTGATTTAATGATAGATAGAATAAAAACTAATTATCCAAATGATTGGGTATTAATAAGAAAGGCAGGTCTTAAAAATGTTCTCGAAACCATTAGGGGGGATTTGACTAAATTTAAAGTTATTTTTGATAATTGGTTTTTTGAATCTTCACTTGGAGAGCTTGAAGATAAAAAATCAGAAATCTCAAAAGCGCTTAATATGGTTAAAAAGGAGCATGCATATACTAATAATGGAGCTATTTGGTTAGAGTCTACTAAATTTGGTGATGATAAAGATCGTGTAATTGTAAGGGAAGATGGAAGAGGCACTTATTTATCAGCTGATTTGGCATATCATAAAAATAAATTAGACAGAGGTTTTGACAGCATTATTAATGTGTGGGGCTCAGATCATCATGGATATATAAAAAGAATTGAGGCGACCATTCAAGCAATGGGATACCGAAAGGAACAAATGAAAGTTCAACTTGTTCAATTTGCTAACCTTTTGGAAAATGGCGCAAAAATTAAAATGTCTACTCGTAGCGGAAATTTTTATTCTCTTGGTAAGCTGATTGACGATATTGGGGCTGATGCTTGCAGATTCTTCTATTTGTCTAAACAGGCTGATCAACACCTAGATTTTGATATTGGAGTGGCTAAGACTAATTCAAAAGAAAATCTTTATTATTATGTCCAATATGCACATGCAAGAATTTGCTCTATTGAAAAAAAATATCATGAATCAAACAAGTCATTGCCTAAAAAATTTGACGATACAGACTTCGATGATTGTGATCAATTGCTTCAAATGGCACTAAATGCTCAATTTATTATTAAGACTGCGGGAGAAACACTTCAACCTCACCTGATTATTTATTATCTAAGAGATATTTCACAAACTTTTCATCAATTTTATAACAATGTAAATATCCTCAAGGCAAATGAGTTGCATAAAAATAATATTTTGCGAACACTAATTATTGTTAAATCCGTAATAGCTTCTTGTTTAGAATTATTAGGAATAGAGCCATTAGATAGCATGTAGTTTTATGAAAGATTTTGCTAAAAAACATCCAATAAATAAATCGAAAAAGAAAAGAGTTAAGACTTCTTTGCGTGCAAAAAGAGAACTCAATCAACCACTAAAAATTAAACACCTTTTTATAATTTGTTTATTCAGTGCGATGCTTTTATTTGCTTCAAATTCAATTCTTCAAACTGATGTAATAAATATTAGAAGTGGTATAGAAAATCCTAAAGTAGAATTTTTGTATCCTGTTGATTTAGCCAGGGATACTGTTTTAATTGAGCTCGATGGGATTGTCTCTGAGGAAGATTGTGAGTATTTAATACAAATTGAATCATATGGGAGAAGAATTTATGCCCAGGAACAATTAAGCTCATTATTTTCATTAGGATTGAAATCATACATTGAAGAGACATTTAGCTCAAAACAACCTGATAAGCCATTATTTAGAGTAATGTCTGGACCGTATCTCAATAAGTCTCAAGTCAATAATGCTAGAGAGTTACTTGTTAAAAATAATAGAAAACCTTTAATTTTTAAAAAATGCATAACAACATAAGAGCGAATTTTCTTAATATCTCTAAGAAGATCCAATCAGCTTGCCATCAAGCTCAGCGATCTCCGGAAGATGTAAAACTTGTTGCCGTCTCAAAATTACAATCTATTGAAGTAATAAAAGAAGCATATGAATATGGAATTAATAATTTTGGTGAGAATTATGCACAAGAATTAGCAA
>CETB01022431.1_pt1 | contig 13041 bp, 15 predicted proteins | sample 356381 | NCBI WGS metagenome assembly CETB01 (sample SAMEA2622545, study PRJEB7988) | marine metagenome | biome: marine biome (ENVO:00000447); feature: deep chlorophyll maximum layer (ENVO:xxxxxxxx); material: "saline water (ENVO:00002010), including plankton (ENVO:xxxxxxxx)" | depth 155 m | reverse complement strand
ACGGGAAAGATCGTCGCTGTGCCACTCTCCTTCACCTCCCCGCAACACAAATTAACCGACCGACGTTAGTAGTCAATTCACAGGTGACAAGATGCCAATTTCCACAGGCGATATTCTCGGACACTCCCAAGTTGGAGTTTACCTAAGCGTGGTCGGAGACGTTCTTTTCATACCCAGTACACTGGAAGACGAAATAGCAAATGAGATTGAATCATCACTAGAAATGGAGACACATAGGATGACAATCGGGGGGTCCGCTCTCCTGGGGAGCCTAGTCCGAGGAAATAGGAAAGGAGTTGCTGTAGCAGATATTGCAACGCAGGATGACTTGGACGAGCTCTCCAGCTTCGGTGACGTAGTAGTTCTGGAGAGCGGAGTCAATGCCGCTGGTAATCTAATCGAATGCAACGACAAAGGAGCCGTCGTTAGCCCTACTATTCCTGTTGCTGGAGCCGAGATGATTTCAGATGTCCTTTCAGTTTCAGCAATACGTTCTGAGGTTGCAGGGCACAGAACCGTAGGAAGCATGATGGTGGCAAATAACAACGGAGTCCTGATCCATCCGGATGTTAAGACGGCTGAAGCAGAAGCCATCGAGGAAGCTATGGGAGCCCCAGTAATGGTGGGGACTGTGATCTTCGGATCCCCATTCGTTGGTGCTGGATGCTGTGCTAGTGACACTCACGCCTTAGTTGGTTCAGGCTCAACAGGGCCAGAATTGAATCGGATAGAGGACGCTCTAGGCCTCATATAGACTTGAAGACCGAGTAATCCACATTATTCTTGTCTATAGACGAGACAACCTCGGGCATAGGGTACTTTAGCCCTGTTGCAGTGTTAAAGAGAACAACAGAATCACTAGTTGAGACCAAACCAGAATCAATAGAGTTACGATAGGCTGCAACTGTTGCTGCTCCCTCGGGACATAGTAGCAAACCCTCGTTTATTCCAATCTCTCTCTGTATTTCCAATGTCTCCTCGTCTGTAACTGCCATAGCAAACCCCCCCGAAGATCTCACAGCATCCAAGATTAGGAAGTCTCCCAGCGCTGATGGGACTCTAATTCCAGATGAGATTGTCTCTGCACCTTCCCAGAATTCAGCAAACTCCCCACCTTCCTCCCATGCCCTAACTATCGGTGCACATCCCGTAGATTGGACAGAAATCATTCTCGGTAGTTCGCAGTCAATCCATCCAAGCTCCTTTAATTCGTGAAAGCACTTCCACATTCCGATTATCCCCGTCCCCCCGCCAGTGGGGTAGAATATCACATCAGGAAGACTCCAACCCATCTGCTCGGCCAGTTCCAAACCCATGGTTTTCTTCCCTTCAATCCTGTAGGGCTCCTTTAGAGTAGACACTGCGAACCAGTCAATTTCCCCAGTCCCTTCTGAAATTATACTCCCGCATTCTCCAATCAAACCGTTTACAATATGGGTCGAAGCACCCTGAATCTCAGTCTCTCTAATGTTGATTTCTGGAGTATTGTCAGGACAAAGAACTGTGCATTGTATGCCTGCTCTTGAAGCGTATGCGGCTAGGGCAGAACCGGCATTACCATTTGTGGGAATGGCCAGATGCTCAATCCCTAGCTCCTTAGCCATTGAAACTGCCATACCAAGTCCCCTGGCCTTGAATGAACCAGTGGGAAGCCTCGACTCATCTTTGATGAACACCGAATTTGCATCTAACCCCAAAACCGTGGCCAGTTTTTCAAGACGAATCAACGGAGTGATAACTTCTCCAAGAGATACTCTGTTCTTCTCTGAAGAAACCGGCAGAAGTGGAGAATATCTCCAGAAACCTGGATCACTGGACTCTTCTATAGAACTCCTGGGGATTTCATTAGCAAGTCTTTCCAAATCATATTTTACAATTATCGGCTTCCCTAATTCTGAAACCGTCTGTACAGTGTCACGATCAAATCTCTCTCCAGAGTATGCGCATTCTAGATGGCTGACATAACTCGTCATGAACCCCAATAAGTTCGGTGTTCAATGAACATGCCGCTCTATACCGCAGTGGGGGCCACGTGACCTTCCTCTTTAGTGCCAGAACTCCTAACCCTGCTCCAGACATCTCTCATCAACTTGTCATGACACTCCCTGCAGTAATTGAAGCGTTCGTAGGCCTCTCTGAAAGAATAGGCCTTCTTTCCGCTTGAAACAAGAAAACCATCAGGTGACAGCCTGCTAACCAAGGTCGCTCTAGAACCGCAGTCTTCGAAATCGCAAACAACCATCATTCCCCGTCCTTTTCGTCATTAACAATTTCCATCAACGGGACATTGGCTTCGATCCTTTCCCCAGGTTTGCACATTACCTTCTTCACCCTTCCGTCAATGCTGGACTTAATTTCGTTTTGCATCTTCATAGCTTCCAATACTATTACTACACTTCCAGTCTCTACTGAATCTTCCTCCGATACCAGAACGGAGACGATTTTTCCAGGAATCGCTGAAGAAACAAGACCCGAACCCGTCCCTCGCTCTTTCCTTGAACCACGCTTCCTTTTGGGGGCTTGGGAAGCTCCCTCGTCCATTTCAACTTGGTATGTTTCTCCTTGTATGGAAACCTCCCATTTCCCGTTTTCGAATTGAATTTCAACTTCGAACTCTTCCCCATCAACAGTTACTTTCCTCTTCTCAGCCAATCAACTCACCTCAGACCTCTGCCAGACCTAGAATTTAGCAACGATGAGTTTCTGGATGACATCCTTCTATGAGAAACCGCCCAGTCACTGCCAAAACTCCTCCCCTTGGAAGGTGCAATAGCCTCTCCAAGCCCCTTGCTCAGTAGGGCCGCCGAAATAACTGCGACTATTATCTTAGGCTCTACTTTCCGTCTACTCATTCTCTCACAACGGGATATTTCCATGCTTCTTTTCGGGCCTTGGCTCTTCCTTCTCAAGAATTGCCCCCAATGCTTTCACTAGAACAGAACGAGTCTCAGATGGCATTATCACGTCATCCAAATATCCCAATGCTGCAGCTTTGTAGGGATTTGCAAATGACTCCTCGTAGTCGTCTACTAGTCGTTGCCTCTCTTGATCTGGGTTTCTGGAACTCTCTATCCTCCTTCTGTGGATAATTTGAACCGCCCCGCTCGCACCCATAACAGCAAGTTCGGCCGTTGGCCAAGCGATGTTGTAATCCCCGCGAATATGTTTTGATGACATTACATCATAGGCACCTCCATATGCCTTCCTGGTAATCACAGTCATCTTAGGAACGGTTGCCTCTGCGAAGGCATAGAGAAGTTTGGCACCATGGCGGATTATTCCCCCCCACTCTTGACTAGCTCCTGGGAGAAAACCAGGAACGTCAACAAATGTCAACAGAGGTATGTTGAATGCATCGCAAAAGCGAACAAATCTTGCTGCTTTCACGGAAGCATCGATATCTAAACATCCAGCTAGGTGCATCGGCTGATTAGCCACAACTCCGATTGATTGTCCACCAAGTCTACCCAATCCAATAATTACGTTAGGAGCAAAACCTTCCTGTATCTCAAGAAAACTCTCAGAGTCAAGCACCTCCACTATCACGTCTGCCATGTCGTACGGTAGGCTTGGGTCTCGAGGGACAAGGGAGTCCAGAGATTTGCACTTCCTTTCGAGAGGATCACTAGTCTCAACCGAAGGTGCAATCTCTAGGTTGTTTGATGGAATTAGTCCAACCAACTCTCTTACTATTTCCAATGCTCCATCATCGTCCTCAGCCGTGAAGTGCGTTACTCCTGATTTTGTTGCATGTGTAGATGCTCCCCCAAGCTCTTCGAAACCCACCTCTTCATTCGTTACCGTCTTGATTACTTCCGGACCAGTGATGAACATGTGCGATGTCTCTTCAACCATGACAACGAAGTCGGTAATTGCTGGAGAATATACTGCCCCTCCTGCGCATGGCCCCATTATCACAGATATTTGTGGAATTACCCCACTAGATCTGACGTTTCTGAAGAATATCTCCGCATAGGAACCCAAACTGGCTACTCCTTCCTGTATCCTAGCTCCACCACTGTCGTTCAGCCCTATTACAGGAGCACCAGTCTTCAGTGCCATGTCAAGAATCTTACAAATTTTCAGCCCGTGCATCTCTCCCAGGGAACCGCCGTATACGGTGAAATCCTGGGCAAAGCAGTAAACAAGCCTACCTTCTATAGTGCCATGGCCACAAATCACCCCATCTCCGGGAATTACATTTCTATCCATGTCAAAGTCCCTGCATCTGTGTTCCACTAGTGCATCAACCTCAGTGAACGATTCGGCATCAAGCAATTGCTCGATCCTTTCTCTTGCAGTCATCTTCCCTTTTGCGTGTTGGGCAGAGATCCTCTTTTGTCCGCCCCCAGATCGAGACTTCGCCTTCCGACGCCTAAGATCCTCAATCTTGTCCGAGTTTCCACTCACGTCGTGCAATGGGAACAGGCCGCCCATGAGCATTCCTGAGAAAATATGGAATTGCATATCCGGTTCCTTGAAGTCATATTGCCACTTGCATCCGGTTGAAACATGCGAATAGTGATTGCTAAACCCGGCCTAGATGGGCATGACCGAGGAGCGAAGGTCGTCTCTAGAGCATTGAGGGATGGGGGTCATGACGTAATTTACACGGGCCTAAGGAAGACTCCCGAAGAGATAGTGCGAATTGTGAATGATGAAGACGCAGACGTTCTGGGACTATCCACTCTCTCTGGTGCGCACGATTCGCTAATTCCAAAGATTTGTGAGGGACTCATAGAAGCCAAATTGGGAAGGGTAATTGTTTTCGCCGGCGGAATAATTCCGGAACGAGACGTAAAAACTCTATCCGACGCAGGTGTAAGAGCTGTCTTCGGTCCGGGAACGCCCACATCTGACGTATTGGATTTCCTGAACGAGGCATTAATGAGAATACAAAACGGGAATCCAGTTGGGGTCGGAGACGATTCGGGGTGGCACTGGAATTGACTGAAATAGTGGAACTACTAGAGTCAGCACGGTCGGGTGACAGAAGGAGTCTGTCAAGGCTGATATCTCAGATCTCTAGGTCCGAAGAAGACTACGATTTCAAATCCGAATCAAGTTGGGTTCTCGGGGTCACTGGACCCCCAGGAGCAGGTAAGTCAACTCTGATTGGTCAGATGGTAAGGATTTGGTCAGCTTCAGGAGAACGTGTGGCAGTCCTTGCCATAGACCCAACCTCACCAGTATCCGGGGGATCTTTCCTAGCAGACAGAATTAGGATGGATGAGGGTGATTCGGGGGAAAATGTGTTTGTCAGGTCTATTCCCTCGGGAAATACTCCAGGTGGTATTTCTCCTAGACTGTGGCCAATATGCAGAGTACTTTCCGAATGCGGTTGGACCCGTATAATAGTCGAGACTGTTGGGACCGGCCAAGCCGAGTTCAGAATCGCCGCCTTGGTCGATCGTCTACTACTTGTAGATGGGCCTGATAGAGGGGACATTATCCAAGCAGAGAAGGCTGGAATTCTGGAGTTGGCAGATGTAATTGCTGTAAACAAAGCAGACCTTCCAGGAGCTTCTTCGGCCGCACAGAATATTCGATCATCACTAAGTCTTGTTGGCGATGATGATCGTGAGGTTGTGCTAGTTTCTGCTACAGAGGGAAAAGGCATCCAGGATTTGATTGACATTATTGATAACTGCAAACCTCAGACTAAGCGAGGAAAGATGATGATGATGGAGAGGTTGATTTCCGAATGGGACTCTGTTCTAGTGTCTCATCCTGAAATAGACAAAATCCTCTCGGAACTATCTGACGGTTCTATAACTGTGAGTGAAGCCATTGGAATAGTGGTTTCATCCATTGGCAATGGTGGTTTGTGATTTGTCATCCGATGAGAATGATGTATTCATTGACCACGTAGATCACTCAATTGGTGGTTTTGGAGGGCACGCTTTCAGACGTGTCACTCATATCTCGATGGCATCTATTCCATACCTATACTACGTCCATGGAGAGGATATTTCTTCTTTCTTTTCTCTTGAGCCAAGGGAATTCGTTAGCGCTTTATGTCTGCTAATTCTTGCTATAGAGGCAATTCGCCTTAGGACGGGAATTGTCATTGTGGGCCAGAGGGAATATGAGTCCAATCAGATTTCTGCACTAGCTTGGGGTGCTCTTGCAGTAGCATTGGCCCTACTAATATCTCCTAGCGAAGATGGTGATGGCATGGAAGCCGGGTTATACGGTGCCCCAATTATCCTAGGCATGACTCTTGTTGACCCCGTAATGGGGGAGGTAAAGAGGAAGATGAAGGACTTACGGTCAGCAATTATTGTCGGGCTAATAGTTTCTTATTCGGTGTGGCTGGGTTGTCATTTCTGGATTGGAACAGATCTAATTGTAGCAACTTTGTTGGCCCCTTTGACCGTTATTGGTGAATTGCCAAAGACCAACGTAATCGATGACAATGCCACCATGGTTCTTCTTCCACTTTGTGGGCTAGTCATACTTTGGCCATTCCTGTGATTTGACTCCCGTCATGTTTACATTCTAATTTCAAATCCCGGGAATGAGAATATGGGGGAACAAGAATCAGATCTGTGGGAATCCCCTCTTGGACAGAGCACTTACTTGTTCATCTGGGCTGTTGCTTCGATAGCATCTTTCGCCATATTCATCAAGTACTTCTAGCCAAAGAATCTCCTTTCTTCAGAAATCAAGGTACTCTTGAATGAGGATCCCCCAGGTCCGCTATAGCCCCCGTGACTGCCATCAGAGCGAATCACTCTGTGACATGGGACAGAGATGGGAAAGGGATTGGCAGCACATGCATTAGCCACAGCTCTAGAGGACCCAGGTTTCCCGATCGCAACTGCAATCTCCTTGTATGTCCTGGTTTTACCCGAGGGAATCTTCTTTATTTCACTCCAGACCAATTCTTGGAAAGACGTCCCTTTACTTTCTATGTGCCTTCCTTCTCGAACCATTCTTCCCCCAACTCTTCCATTCCTACTATCTCATAGTTTGATGGGAAAAGTGCAATCGCCACGCCAATAATGATACAGGCTATCCCAAACCAGAATGACCCTCTAATCATCAACTCCATCCCTATGGCGAATAGGAATAGTCCACCGAGATTGGAAACCCAAACAAGAGTCTTGAACGTAGACAATGAAACTCCACTGGCCCTCTTTGTTCTATGTGGTCCAAACTCTGCACCAAACCTGACAGGATCATCCTTCCCCATCTAATCACCTATCGATCATTATTATCGCATCTGTTGGACATGCAAGTACACAAAGCTTGCATCCAGTGCAAGGGTCTCTCAGAATCCTTGCCTTTCTGTTTACATCAATGTCCATTATCGGGCTGGCCAGTGGGGTATCGTACAACTCAATCGCATCATCATCGCAAACTATGGTGCACTGATCGCATCCAATGCACATCTCTTCCTTGACCCAAGCAACTGCGTCCTCCCCCCCTTTCAAGAGTGCCTCTTCCTCGGCCCTCATTGAATTCAGCTGTTTCCTGATTCTAGACTGCTCAATAGCCCTCATCTTCAGGACGTCACTGATTTTCGTCATGCTCTCTAGCCTCGAGACTCTTCTATCTGCCTAGCCAGGAAGCTCACTACGTCCAGTATCTCGAAGTCATGTCGCGGATCACCCTCGAACTTGAGGCACTCGAAATGGGCAACGCATTTCGGACAAGATGTAAGCATGATGTCAGCTCCTGTGGCCCTGACTTCGTCGAATCTTTGCACCCTCAGGGCTCTGCTGTTCTCGTTGCAAGACATCATGCTGGAGACGCCGCAGCAAAGAGCATCCTCCCCTGTATGTTCCATCTCCACTAGGTTCACTCCCTCTACCGACCCAACTAGGTCTCTTGGCTCGTCGTAGATGTTCATCTGCCTGCCTAACCTGCAAGGGTCGTGATAGGTCACAGTCACCTCGTCATTTGACTTCAAACCCATGTCGAAGCCCTTCTCGACTAGGAACTCTGTGGTATGCATGACCTTCATGTCGTCTAGTTCGTAGTCCAAAGCGAAGGTTCTGAAGCACTCTGCACAAGACGTCACTAGCGTCTCTATCCCGCTTTCGCCAAGTTTCTTCTGGTTGTATGTCTTCAACTTCTCAAAGACTTCGTTCATTCCTTGCCACTTCTGGTCATGTCCACAGCACTTCAGGAAGTCTCGACCTAGGTAAGTCACGTCCTCACCCATCTCTTCGAAAATGGTGAACGCAGATGTGGTAGCGTCCCCAAGATCCATAGTGCCCTTGTTCACGTGGCTGAATACCATCTCTTGGTCGATGTAGTCAACACATCCTGGATAGTATCCTATGCTGGAGTCTAGGGGATACTCTTCGACTGGGATGAATGAGTCGTCGGCGTCTTCTTCTGCTTCCGCAGCGAGAACTGCTTGAAGCACTGTATGGGGTATCTCTGTAGCCGGTGGGCCTCCGACAACTAGGTTCCTTCTGATGTCAATGTATGAGTCGTAGTCAACCAATTGAGGGCAGGCATTGGTGCAGGCGGTGCAAGTCAAGCACGAGTAAAGAGGCACTCCGTCGTCTTCGTTGTTCCAGGTGTTGTAAATAATGTTGAGTTTGTCTCCTGCGTTGAACAGTCTCACGGGACACGCATCGTCGCACAAGTCACATCCGTAGCACTTGTTCATCTCCCACTCGTAGCCGCGTGCCATACTCCTTAGCATAATGAAAACAAGAGCCCCGACTCCTAGGCATGGGATGAACATAGAGTAGATTAGCTTGGCATCTAGGCTCTTGGGGTTCTTCTTGTGAGTTGGGTTCGTAATTGACATATCTGCGAGCTCTTCATCGCTAAGGCTGACTTCAGACCTGATGACTGCGGTACCGTCTTCGTTGAGTAGCAAGGGCTGGTAAGCAACAGCTGAGAAGTCCGAAATCATTGTGACAGTGTCATTTACTCCCTCTGACAAGGTAGTGAATGAAATTGTGTAGGATCGCCCTGAATCAAGGTAAATTGTCCCAGACTCGCAGGTAGAACCGGTATTAGACCATATTTCCGCCCCCGCATCATCAGTTAATGAGAGGGTTTGCGAGTGGACGCCAGCATTTCTGACAGTCGTCCTGAAGTTGCAACCTATGTCCGTTGGCACCATGGATATGCCCAAGTCCTCGACCTCAAACTGAATGGATTCTGAGATTGAAATGGGACTTCCATCCTCAGAACCCTCGTAGTTTATGTCATTGGCTCCAATGTTTCTTGAAGTCTGAGTATCAGCATGCCCATTGACTCCACTGAAGTCTATTATTAGGCTACGAGTTGGTTGGTAAATGCCCCAATTAACCCAATGCTTCGCAGGTAAAATGCACCATTCCGAATGCTCTGTCCCCTCTTCCATGGTTTCCCAGACAGCCAGAGAATCTGTTTGTTCGTAAGGTATGCACTCATCCTCCCAATCCTCCCAGACCGGCCCCTTCTCTACGTGTATCAAGGTGTCTCCGGGTTGCCCCCTGATCCCATCTAGCTCAACCAGTTTCGCATCATATTGGTACTCCCAGAAGCCCATGGTCCCCAAACCCCTCTGGTTCCAGAAACCGTTCTCGTATACCGGCCAAGTGACCGTGCAAAGAAGTAGTGTGGCAACCATCGAGCCCACGGCTACCTGTCTACCAAGCACGGGGGTCAATCTAGAGCCCATTGGACCTATCAGGAACTTTCTAACTGAGAAGTATAGTAAGACGAAGATGAACACCCCGGTAAGAATCCATGGGACGGCATTGAACACGTCAGCAGTCCATGGGGGTTGCGTTCCACAGAAGAATGTCCCATGAGAACCAGCCCAGCAGTAGTCGCTACGATTCTTGCCATACATCTCAAGGAAGATATTTATCGAGAATACTGAAATGAACCAAACGTGTGCTAGATAGACGGCACCAGCTGTGGCGAACCAAGGATCTTCGACGCCCCTCTTTTCCCTCTTCCCAATTATGAATGGCGGCAGTGCTAGTATTGCTACTGGTAGTCCGGTGATCATTGCCCCCCAAACCCCGGCATTCCATGACACGATAGGCTGTCCGAAGAACTCGCCTATGGGTCCCGCAGGAATGTCGAACTGTGGCAAGTACTCACCCCATCTGAGGTATCCGTAAGAGAATAGAACATACCAGTCTGGGAAAACGAAACCAGCCTGAGCATATGGGTCCGCAGCGTTGTGCAAAGGTGGAGGGATTATCCACGAGTAGAATGCTATGACCATCACAATAGCTGCGAAAATGATAGTGTCTCTGAGTACTTCAGTTGGCCAGAATGGATGTCCGGTATGCACCCTTCTCCTTTCCTCTTCTGCTCCGAGAAGCTGCTCCTTCTCAGTAACATAGGTGTCTGCAATTCGTCCAAACCTCTCAATTATGCCCACTTAATCACCTCAGTGCGGTTCCGCAATCCCCTGGACCCAGACAATGAAAAGGTGGGCTAGTATGAGTACCGTAACTATCAGTGGAAGTACGAAAACGTGGAGGAAATACATCCTTACCACTGTTTGGCCGGTAAGGGTGGTCCCTCCGAACATAGCATTTGCCACCCACTCCCCTACGAGAGGAGTAGCCATGGCCATGTTAATTCCTATTGTGGCGGCACCGAAGGCTAAACTGTCCCAGGGCAGCAAGTATCCGGAGTAACCAAAGAATATTGAGAAGAACATCAAAGAAACCCCTATCAACCAGTTTAGCTCTCTGGGGTTTCTGTATGCCCCAGTGAAGTAGACTCTGCACATGTGGAGGAATACAGCTGCGACGAAGAAGTGAGTTCCCCAATGGTGAATCGACCTGATTATGTATCCGAATGGCAACTCCAACATTATGAACTCCATTGATGCATAGGCTGGTGTTGGATCCGAGTCCAAGTCACCTCCCGGCACATAGTAGAATCCGAGGATCGTGCCAGTGATCACTAGGATGATGAATGCTAGGAAGGAAATCCCCCCCAAGCAGTAGAGGGGGTACCAATACCAGATTATCCTAAGTTTGTACTTCTCGGCGTGGGTCAGTGGCATCTGCCTGTGCATGCTATAGTAAGAGTCCTTGCTCATCCCCCAGTAATCTTGAATCCTGAATCTTGTATCTAGCCATGAGAAAGCCCACAGGAAAAGCTTCTCCGCCAAACCCATGCTTCCAGCATTTGTCTCCACTGCCCTCAGGATATCCTTCCGGGGCAGATCATCCCTCTCTCTTCTTAGGGTGAAGGCAACGATAACCACAACGACCGCGATGAAAATCCAAAGGAACCAGAATTGAATCAAATTTCTCACCTACCCGCAGAATGTGTACCAATCCATAAAATCAGGAAGCGCTTCTATCGTTCCCCCGTTAACTGTGAATGGAATCAGTGGCATGCCGTACGGAGCCGGACCACCAGTCTTCTTTACTCCTATGAAGTCGAACTCTTGCCCATTTGATCTATTCCTGGCAGTGTTTTTTTCGATTACTGTATGATCGTACCTGCTTGAGTGGCAAATGCAGAATGATTTGTTTCCGCTGGAATCAGTCCCTCCCGGGAGCCAACTGTCCGCCGTGAAGTCATTGTTTACCAACTGCCATCCGGGTATGCAGCACAGGTGCGGGCATCTAGCGAAAACTATTATCATGTTATCGTGAATGTTCAGAGAAGCATACTCTTCTTTTTCTTCTAATTCGTAACCTGAACCTACGTAAGCTCCACCAGCCGTGTATCCATCCATAAACTGGAATCTCGGAGAATTTGCTTCCAAAGGCTCGTTTTTGTTTTCTTCATGTGGTACGTAGGTCGCAATGATGGGCAATCCGGACCAGAGTCCTGCAGCGCCAACCATTCCCGTGGTCGTATTGGCAGACTCGTCAATGAAAGACTGCACTGTCATAGGTTGCTTGTCCATATTACCGTACCACACGTCCGAACCCTTTGGGACGTAGAATTTTATTGCAGAGTCTGAACTGCCTCCTTCTGATTGACCCATTAGGAAAGAGGCGAAACCGACACTACCAAGTGAAGCTGTTGTGATTAGTCCTGCCGCTGTATTGAATGAGAGCCTCATGAACTCCCTTCTGTCGATTGCACCCCCTCTCTCGTGCATGCTCCCCGTCTGCGAGGAAATCTGACGTAACTTGAATTTCCTTGCCATGATTAGACCTCGTACTTTTTCCAAGAATCTGTATCGTGGCTCGTGATGTACTTGTTTCTTCTGTGCTTGACAATAACCACGTCTGGTAGTACGTATTTCAGGTACACAATTCCCATAATTATGAGTGTAAGCAGGGTCATTGCTAGATTGAATGAAAGCAATTGCTGATCCCAGTGGTTGAATAGGCCATAAGCCAAGGCACCTGCCCAATAAAGAGTCCAGAGAATCCCCCATAGTCCGACTAGGATAATCAGCCACGAATCACCGGATGGTGCGAGACTTGCCCTGACAATGGTCCCGGGCTTAACATCATTGAAGACACCATGATCGACCGCAGCCTCAAACGCTTCCTCAGTGAGCGTGGCGTCTTCCAATGCTATCCTAGCGTCTTCAACGCTCACTTCTCCAGACTTTACCTGTCGAAGCAACCTCATCACGGTGTCGTCTTTCATAGTTGATCTCCTCTTCTTAGATGTTTTATTCTTAGCTTCAGTAGGTTGCTTCTCCCCTTGTAATGTCTAGAGAATCCGTATCTCAGGAACAGACCGCAGAACAAAATTACCAACATAACGGCACCGAATCCAAGAAGCCCCAACCAGTGAGCAAGGAGCTTGGCTCCCATATGGTGGAGGTCAGTATGACTCTCGGCAGGAGCGGGAGGATTGATGTCACCATTGCCCGAGAAAACAGATCTGGTTCTACCGTTATCTTCGCCTTCGTCAACACTAGCTGTAAGGCGATTCCAGCGGTCTAGACTAGATGGTGCCATGTCCCCGTTCACCGAGTTCCCTGCAACATTGAATGTCACCGAACCCGAACCTTCTGAAGGACTGGTCCACACAAACATCCACGATCTATCGGGAGTTCTTGACCCAGAGTCTGTATGTGTGAGGGTGCCAATATCCCCTTCCCAATTCTGAACAAATGATTCGAATCCTTCTGACGCA
>CETB01169251.1_pt1 | contig 13042 bp, 6 predicted proteins | sample 356381 | NCBI WGS metagenome assembly CETB01 (sample SAMEA2622545, study PRJEB7988) | marine metagenome | biome: marine biome (ENVO:00000447); feature: deep chlorophyll maximum layer (ENVO:xxxxxxxx); material: "saline water (ENVO:00002010), including plankton (ENVO:xxxxxxxx)" | depth 155 m | reverse complement strand
GTTATCTGCTATTTTAGCGTTGGTAATAGCATCAGCTGCTATCATACTTGTTGCTACAGTTCCTGTGTCTCCTGTTGTTACTACCGTACCAGTTACATTAGGTAAGGTAATAGTCCTATCAGCTGTAGGATCAGTAACGGTAAAAGTAGTTTCATAATCATCATCTGATGCACCTTCATATATAATATTAACATTTTGACCTAAAGTAAGGTCTCCAGTCATTGTTCCACCAGTAACATCCAATTTATGACTATCAAATTCCATTTGCTTTCGCATAACTTGCAACTGATTATTTGTTAAATCACTTGCAGTTATTGCAGATCCAGCGGTATAAGGTGCTTTAAGAGTTGGTGCTCCTAACTCTGTAACTGGATATATTGAGAGTGTACCACTACTTAAATTAGCTCCACCGATATGTACGGTTTTGTCAGTTAAGTTTACAGTATATTCTCTGGGTGAGGCGGATTCATTTATTGTACCAGATTGATATGTAAGAGCAATGCCATCTAATTTAACTCTAACTTCAGTTTCTTTGAATGTTTCAAAACTACCTGAATAGCTATAAGTATTGGCATTACTATTGTAGATATCTGTATGTGCTCTGGTTAATGTTGTTATGTGTGCCATTTAGTTTATTTCAAGTAGTTTGTTCAATTTTTTATCATCTCGTTTGTTAGCACTATCTTTAATTCTAGCTTTTTCAAGTTCTAATAATCTAATTTCATTATAAGTACTTAATCTAGTTTCAACTCGTTTTTGAGCTTGCCTTAATGCCAGATTAATACGAGGAATAATTCTACTATAAGTTTCTAATACTTCACCAGTTATACCTTTTTTACGAAAGTTACGCATAATATTTACATAACCTTTAATTGTAACATTAGTTTCTGGATCTTTATATGTCATATCTTCTGCTAATTTCATAATGGTTTTTAATTTTTTATTAAAATAACCATCTTGACCCATTAAAGCTTTTAATTCAGATTTTTGAGAACTAGAATATTCTATACCACCACTAGATTTATTAAACTGTGGTAACATATTATATTCAATATCCATTAAAAATTGACTTTCTTTAGATGGGTTAGCAGTACCACCAAAACCAAATATAGTTTTTGCAGTCCTAGCAATTACAGAATCTCCAGCTTTATTAATAGGTTTACCATCAATAAAATTAATTAAAGGTGCTTGTGCTCCAGCTGGATCCATAATATCTAACCAATTATTTTTATTTCTCATCATTTCACCAAAGTCTGAATATTTAACTTCTCTCAACATACCAAATAAATTCTTACCTAACTCATTTCTAAAGTTAGATAACGGAAATATTGCATTTGTCATTTGAGTTTGCCATCTAGTTACAGCAGTTTCATTACCTGTCATAATATCAAATAATGGTTCTAAAGTACCTAATACTGAATTATTTGTAATAGCTGCACCTAAAATAAATCCCATTTTTTTACCAAGTTGTTCAAACCGAGCAGAATTAGTAGTGTCAAAATTATCCATTACAGTAACTGTTGTAGCTAACCAATCTCCTAGTGGACCTAAGAATTCATAACTATACCATTTACCATCTAATCCTTGAATAGTTTTTCTTTCCCATCCTTGATCTTGTCTAAACTTTTGTACCTTTCTATCAAAATGACCATAACCTCTAATACGATCTTGTGAGGCTAATAACCATGCTCCCATAACAGCCATGTTACCCATAGCTACTCTACCTTGGGTTTTATAACGAAGATGTTTAAATTTAGCTAAAGGATCTCCAGACATATCCATACCATGTTTAGCAAGGATTTGTTTTATTTCATCAATACTAAACTCAGAAACTTTTTTACCACCTGCATTTCCAAATAACTCAGCATATTCTCCTGCAAAGTTTGCACCAATATTTTTTTCAGCTAAACCTACTCTTGGTGCATATTTTCCAAACATATCTAATATGTTTGCTTGAGTCCTAGGAAACCAAAATATAGATCTTAAAATTGGATATTTAGCTAATAAAGGATTTAAACGTTCGGTTAAAGGTGTATCTAAGTTTAATGCTATTTCACGCCTTGCAAATTCTACAGAATCTGATTTAATATTACCGTTAGCATCTCTTCCTTTATTCCATAAATCTTCATATAATTCTTGGAATTCAGTTTGAGACCATTTACCATCAGGATATTTTTCTAATAACATATCAAAAGCTAACCCTTTATCTTGAGCAACTTTTTGTGTAGCTTCAGTAAATCCATCTAAACCTGTCATAGCATTAGGACCAAATCTAAACCAAGGACTTTTAGATAAATCATCCATCATTTTATGATAACTTAATAAAGCTTCCGGACCATGTTCTCCTTTTTTAGCAGCGGCAGCGGCTATTTCTTCTGCTAATTCAATGTTTTGAGGAATACCTCTATCAAAATCTTGCCTTGTAAAAGACCTAAGATCATCAGGATTAGCTGCAGCTTTTCTAAACATACGTCCCATATGTTTAAAACCTTGTTGAAATGTATCTGTAAAACCAAAATACATATAAGAAGCTCGTCTTAATTGTAAAGCATCTCCTGATCTTAATGCACCATAAAACACACTAGCTGGTTCTGATATAAATCCTCCAAAGTTACCATATAAAGCTTTTACTGGAGTACCTATTGCAGATAACATACTATTAAATACATTACTCATAAAACTTTTATATACAATAGATGGCATTTCTGGAGCACCATCATAGATAGCTTTAGACCATGTTCCAAAACTATTTGAAATATAGTGATTAATATCCTTAATAGTTCTTACATTACCATCCGATAATTCGTAAGCCAAACGTATTGACTCAGCAAATTCAGGATTATATGTTTGAATATCAGATAACATAGTTCTAAATTTTTTAGCTTCAGGAATTATTTCTGCTAATTTAGAATTAAATCTACTATCTAATTGATTAACATATCTAAAAGCATTACCCGGATCAGTTTGAATAGAAGTTAATAAATCTTTTCTACCTTTAAAATTAAACTGATGAATTTTTGATTCTATTTCAAATAATTCTAAACGATCTAAAAGCTGTTCATTAGCTCTAGCAACTGAGTCAGTATTTTTAACTAATCTAGCACCTTCTGATAAATCAGCAATTTGACCTGCTTCAGATGTTAAAAAATAAGCTGTAGCTTTTTCAGTATTAATATCTGCCCAATCTTGTAAAATTTGTTTGTTAGCTTTTTTAATAGCATTAAAACCTACTTTATTTAATTTTTGTACACCATCTACAGTTGTTTTAAAATTATCTAAAATTTGAATTAAAGAACCTCTAGGTAAAGTAGGATCAGATATTATTTCTGCAAGTATTGTACCTTCTGAATCTATTGTTTTCCAAGGTAACAATGTACCATCTGGTAATTTAACAGAGTATTTACCACCGTTAATAAGATCATTTCTTAAAGATTTAATAATACTTCTATCTGCAATAACAGCATCATCTACACCAGCTTTTCTAAAACCTTCAGTTATTAAATTACCTAATCTACCAAATGTAGTATTAGAGTTAGTTGTTATTTGAGCTTGATTTTTAGCAGCTCCTATAATACCTTCAAAGTCTTTAGTAATAATACCAGCTTGTAATTCATTAGATGATTTATGAATACCAAGAGTAGGAGTATCTACATTTAATTTATTACTGTCTTTATAATATTGAGTTAACGAATCTAAATCTCTTTGATATTTAGCTTCACCTCTTAATAAATTATCAGCAACTGAATTAGTTTCATCAAACACTTTTGCATCTAAGGGATCTTTAGTTAAAGCATCTAAATTTTTAACGTTACTATCTGATTCAGCTAAGAATGTTGTAACATTTTTTGTACTTCTACCAGCTTTAGCAATCTTTAAAAAACCTAAAGCAACATCAGAATAAAATCCTAAACGAATACCTTCTAAAACGTTAGCTCTATGTTTAGCGTCTGGACCTAGTTTATCTGAAGTCCAACTTTCTGGCATAAGTTGATGACCCCACCATTTACCACGTTTCCATGCAGTAGCTAATGTGTCATTTACTGAGTTAGTTTTATTTATCATATCTGTAAAACCACCAACTCCCATATCTAAACCAACTTTTGCAAATCGTTGAAAAGCTGGATTATTACCTAAACGATATAACCAAGGTGCATATTTTGCAGCTATTTTAGATTGATGGACTGCTTGTCCACCTGCCATACCTTTACCTCTAAGAACAAAATAAGGTAATATAAGAGAACTTATTTCTCTCATAGCTGTTGCACCTTCTTGTTCAAACTTAGGTATTTTTGGTATTTCTGGAATCTTTAAAGGTTGACGAACTTTTGAAGTTGCCCAATTTCCTAAATCAGTTAGCCAATCAATACCTCCTACAACAGGAGACATCATTAATTCTTGATTACCTAACGCACTATAACCTTGATAAGCTTGCCATGCATTTTGAGGTTTTTTGTTATCTTGTTCTTTTTTATATTCTGTATAAGGTTTACCATGATATTTCATGGACCATTCATTTGCTGCTGTATCCTTGTCAGGACCATCAGGTAATTTTCTCCATGCATAAAATGCATCGTTGAGTTCTTTTCTTTTAGCGTAAGTATCAGCTTTAAAAGGTATGTCTTTAACTACTTCCGTAGGAGTAGTAGGAGGTTCATTTGTTGATGCAACTAATGTTTGATCAACAATTTCATTTACACTATCTACTATTGTATTAGTATCAATGTTTAAATTCTGTACCTCACCAAGTAAATTCTGATCTATACCCTCGTAAGGATTAGCCATAATTAATCTTTTTTGTTAATTGATTCATCAATGTTTTCAGTTCCAGCAGATGTAACATCTGTATTTTCTTGTATATTTTCGTCGTCAACAAACGTTCTTACTTCATGTCCAAAATCAGAATCTATTGATGATTTGTACCAGTATTTTTCTAAATCTTCAATTATTAATTGCTTGTTTTGTAGATCTAATTCAGAACCTACTAATGAATCTTCAAGTGGTAAATTATAAAGATTACCTGTTAAAGCATACATGTTTTTACGAAATTCAGGATCATTCCACATTTGTATAATGTTTTCTTGTGGTACGTTTGCAATAAGTTCAGTAAATTCATATTCTTTACCTTTTTGTAAATCTTGAGCAAATGACTTAGAAAGACTTGCACCACAAGCTGTCGCTATACAACTAACAGTTTTAACACCTTCTGCTTCTCTACCTCCTACAGTAATCTCACCGTTATCATTTACGGGAAGGTTAAAAATTTCTTGTGAAGCGTTTCCTAAATTTTCATTACCATAAGTTATTTCTTGTACAATATTAAGCTTATTATTAGCTTTAGCAAGAGTTGCAGATATTTCTTCAGGTCTAAATAAACCATCAACTGTATGACCATTTAGTCTATTTTTCATACCGGACTTTAAATTCATAACGTCAGGTTCACCTAAATATTTTAAAAACTCATCTTTTAATGGTGCTTTACCATGTGCTATTTGACGATAAGTCATCCATTCTCCAAGACTCATACCAGCTCTTCTAGCTTCTTCCATCATCCAAGTTGTCGCCATACCTGTTTGTTCAAGTAAATTATTGTAATCTACATCACCTTTAAATAATTTATTTTCGGCAGGTATTTGATATGCAGCAGTTTTAGTATTAGGATCTATTGCTTGTAATGCTTTAGTATAATTTCCATCAAATTTATTTTTTACAACTGTATCAATTATAATAGCTGATTCTTCTTTATCTTTATTTTGTACAATATATGGAGACGCAAGTCCTTCTCGAGCACCAACAATTTGTGCTTCAATATTTGGATAGTGACCATTAGTATCTTGAGCAAATAATCCGAAATCATTATCAATAAATTTATCTTCGTCCACAAAGTTTTCTCGAACTTCTTCATTATCTCCACCGTTTTCTTTAAACCATTTTTCAGTATTAGTTAATGCTAATGCTGCTGGGTTACCATCTTTAATTTGTTGTACAAAATAATCTCTTTTAAGTTCGTATGCTTTAGCTGCACTAGCATTTTTAAACTCATCCGGTCTAAGTCCCAAAGCACCGGCTTCTGTTTGGAAGTTAGTTTTAATATCTTTTAAATATTGTTTAACATCTTTACGACCTAATAATTGTTGTTCTGTTGCTAAAATATCTTTTATAAATGGATCATCTTTTACGGCGTCACTTTCACTATTTACTAAGTCAGTAATTAACGTACCAGATTTAGATTTCTCTTTTAAAGTATCTACAGCATCTTGAGTTTTTTCAGGAGATTCTTTTCGACTTTCCCAAGCTCTAAATATTTTATCATAATTATATAAGTTACCTTTATCTAAATTTCTAATTTGTTTAATAGCATCAGAATAATTTTTATCACTTTTAATTTGATTATTATCTATAGCTTTAATTAAATTATTACCTTGTTCAGTAGCTTGAATCAGTCCTTGTTTATTTTCATCGTTGGCTATATTATCTTGAGCCTCAAAAAATTTACGAACCAATGTACCTTCTTTACCTTCTTCTATACCATAAATTTGCGACCATTGTTCACCCATTATATAACCGTTAACTTCAGTATTAGCAATAGTAACTAAATCATCCAAACTAACTTGTCCTGCATTAATACCGGGTTCCAGCATTTCTTCTCTTATAAATTTATGTGCTCCTTCATGTCCTATTGCTTTACCTTTTTCATTAACACCATTAGCTAATGTGTTATACATTTGTACAAAAGCATCAGAAGTTTTAGTTTGTTTCCAATTAAGTTGAGTAAAAGCTTGTTTATCTAAAGATTCTTTGATATCATATTGTTTTTCTAAAGCAAGATAAGCAGCTTTATCAGCTTTTAATATTTGTGCATAAAATCCACTTCCACCTCTTTCAGGAGATAAAGCTAAAAATTCTTTTGTATAACCATTAATATTATGCTTATTAAAATATTCTTTACGTAAATAGTTTCTAGTTGCAATAGCTTCTTTAAAACTTTTATCAAGACTATTAACTTTAATATCTACAGGTTTACCATCAATATTAGCTACAAACATATCAGTATTAGTTAACAACTGATTAGTTACATAAGCATCATATCCATTTCCTAAAGACTGTGCATTTAATTGATGGTAAACTCTATTCCATTTTCCGGACCTATTTTCAGCTTCATGAATAGCGTGTGAAGGTGCTCCATCACTACGAACTTGTGTTAAGAAATTACTAATACCATCTTGTTTAGCTTTAACATCTAACAACGTAGCAGATGCTTCATCAGCTTCATCTGAACCTGCCCAATCTTCCATTTCATTGAGCATAAAATTAACACGTATGTCATTTTCTCGATCTTGTTCTATTTTAGTACCCCACTTTTCCATGAGGTCAGCACCAAATTGACCAGCTAAATTTAATAATCTACCTTGTTCTTGTAATCTTTGAGATTCAAATTTTGCAATATCTAAATTGCGAGTTTTAATACTATTGAGAGTTTTCCAATTATTTTGTCGTAACTCGTTTAGTACTTGTGAATATGTTGACATGATTAAACTCTATAAGATGTAACTTGATTATATGGATTAACAACAGAACCACTTTGAATTCCACCAAAAGTATTTGTGCTGGCATTATTTAATATATTAGGATTACTACTAAACATACTCTCTCCAAATGCACCTACGGCAGATGATGCTAAACCTAAAATTAAACCTCCTGCACTTGGCATGCCTTCTAAAGCTGGCGGTCTTGGAGTAAAACCGGGAACAGGTGATCTCCATGTTTTTAAATATGCTGCTTTACGTCTACGATTAGCATCATTTCTTAAAATATCTTTTCTTAAATTAGCTTCGTCAGTAACTCTAATAGCTTTTTGCATAGCTTCTGTTAATTTAATTCCACCGTACCGTAAAGGTTCATTAGCTAAACGAGAAGCAGTTACACCAGTTTGTGTGCCAGCATATTCTTTACGATATACTTCTTGTAAAATATCTATATTATCTCTAGCAGCTTGATCATAAGCTTGTTCTATAGCTAAATCTTGTTGACGCCAAGCTTCAACAGTTTGTTGGAAAATGTTATCATAAGCAACTTCTGTATCCTGAAGATCATTTTTCCATTGTGTATTACGAAGAGTAACATCATTATAATATGCTATATTTTCTTCTCTAAAGTTTAAGAGTCTAGCTCTGTTACGTGCTCGTACTGCTGCACGTTGTGACATATAGCCACCTACTTGTCCGGCTGCTTGGAGTCCGAATTGGGCGACTGCGGGATTACACATTTACAAAATTCAATAAAGGTTAGTTGGTTAGGACCATACTTAAGTTCCCTTAAGAATTTAAATCCTAAAAATTGTAATAATTTTAGATGGACGGTGTTACGTTTATCGACTATATTCCATAGTAACGGTTCCGTTCTACTGTCAACAAACTTTTTAGCTTGTCTAGCAAAGGTATGTGGATATTTTTCAACTACAGGTGTACATAGCATCCAAATTAAACCACCTTGTTGTACTCCGGCTATTCCGGCAGTCTTGCCGTTAGGAGCTGTAAAGTATACTGTATCGCCATTTAAAGCGTCTCTAGGGATCGAAATCAAAGGATTCTCTCCATGACCTTCATAGACCTCTCTGAAGTCGTCAGGACGTAAATGGAAGGCTACTTCAGTAGCAGCCTCCTGTGTAATTGGATGGATGTATTTACTCATTTAATGTGTGTGTTAATTTATCTATGGTATCTTGCATCCAAGGTGACCAAGGATTACCTAAGGGTAGATTCATACCTTTATACATTCGATTCTTTTTTAACCATTGAATGTATATACGTACTTCTTGTTCGGTAAGGGTGAGGTTATACACGTTTATAAAATTTAGGGTTAAAATCTCCTTCCCAAGTCATTGAGTTTAACGTGGCTGGAGATGGATGAGTTGAGTTAAGATGTACACTTAAATTAGTATTTCTATCATATACAGGTATTGTATGTATATGTTCTTCAGCAATACTTAAAGTGTTAGATATATAAGAATCCCAATCAATGGATTCATATGTTTTATTATAATCTGGTCTGCCTTTACGTTTAAGAGTTACATCAATAAGACCTACTGCTCCAAAAGAAAAGTTAAGTCTATGAACAACCAATGATCCTCTTGTTTCAGATTTCGTTTGTTGACCGTCTGATTGTGTAATAAATATTGTAGGTAGTTCTACTTCCATTTCATATAGATAACCTAATATAATATCTAATCCAGACCAATTACCTTCCCATTCTATATTACTACCATTAACAGTAGCTTTACTAAAGCGACCAATATTATTACCTGCAGTTTTACAGAAGACTGCTAATTGACCTGCATTATCATAACCAGTTGGTTTTGTAAAACTTGTTTTATTTGTAGTAGAATTATAAGTTAATGATCCAGAACTAATTTCTTTTTTAGTATCTAAATGTATAAGGTATTCTGTAGGAACCGTACCAACCATTAAAGTATCTGTAGCTTTTTTAATATCAAATGATTGTAAAGTATAAACATTTCCATTTTTTAATACAGCATAATAAATATCATCCATCATACAATGGTAGGTTATAGTACCGGGAAGCTCCCATCGAAACCAAGCTGATTGGATTCGCTGTTCTCCTTGAGTATAATATTTATAACCCCATACTTCATTCTTATTTAATGATCCAAACAATACCATTGAATTTTCAGTAGACTCAGCTACTAATGTTATATCATCTGGAAATAATTTAGATATAACTTTAGTTTGTTCTAAAACTTGAGGCTCACCATTTCTTTGTATTCCAGCCATTTCATGAAATCTAGTACGTTTAGCTGTGCTGTTTAACCAACCTGCTGTAGTACCCATATTAAATGGTTTAGTCTTTTCATTAAATGCATAGGAAGATAGATAAGCAACAATAGCTGTTTCTGGTGTTAATTGTGCTTCATCTGTTTTTAATAAAAACTGTTGAGATGCACTAAACATTAAAAGACCTGCGTTAACTTCTATAGCATCAAACAAATCTGTTGGATATGTAGAGGTAGATTGTAAATCAATAGGGTCAGCGTTAGCTATAGTAAATGCAGTCTTTGCCCAAAAATTATGGAAATCATTTACCCTAGATAAGATAACATTCTCTCCACTTAACATTCCTATTCTATTTCTAAAGAAAAATATTTTGTTAATTTTTTCACCAACAAATGATGGCTTAGGGTTAGTAAGATCATCACCTACATCTCTATCATCCCATGGAGGATACGCAAATCTAAAAGCACCATTAGGATAATGAGTATTAGAACCACCATTAATAGAAAAATACCTTTTTGTTAAAGTTTGAGCATTATTTCCTGTACCTGTAAGGTTTACAGCTACACCAGCGTTAGCATTACTAAGACTAGAAGCTAAAGCTATAGTATTAACTCCAGCATTAATCGCATAATAAACTGTATCATCTGTTAAACCTGCTAAAGTTGTACCACCACCATTATCATATAAAAGAGTATCACCTGTAGAAAAACCATGTCCAGTAATAGTAATTTGTTCATTACTAATATTAACATTTGAAGTAGCTATTGTATGTTGCGTACTAGGTAAAACTCGTGTAAGTTGAAGCGGCATAGTATCCGTATCAAATTTTACGTCTAAATTAGGAGCTACAGTTTCTTCCCATACACCTTCACCAAAACGGTTAGTAGTATAAGTCATAGTTCCGTTTTGAGTAATTGGAGTTGTGTTACCGTTTATATCAGTTACAGTAAAAGTATCAGTAGTTACGTTAGCTACTGTATACCATCCGTCAGTAGCAATTAATGTATTTCCAGAAGCATCTTGACCTCCTGTAAAATCTGCAATAATTGTATCACCATTTGATAATCCATGTGCAGTAGAATTTATCGTAACAGTTTTATCAGCAGCTCTAGTATAAGATGTAGGAGTTACTGTATTATCATCAGCTATATTATTAACTTTAAATTTTAAATAAAAGTCATCTTGATCTTCACCACTATTAATAACTTGAACTGTATAACCATGCCTACAAGTTTTAGGTAAATCTTCAGCTGAGTTAGCTGTAGAAGTAATAATATCCATTAACTGGGTTTCACTTGTCGTTACATTGAAAGGTGTATCACGATGTATATGTAAACCATTACCAGTTTTTGTAACGGTTAAGCCGTGTCCACTAATAGCGTTTATAGCATTTTGCATACCTGCTAATATACTTTCAGCAGATACATTTTCTAAAGCATTTGATGCTGTACATTCAGGTCTAACTAATGCTACATTAGCTCTAGCTGTAATAGCTACATGAGATTTAACTTTTATTTGAGTTTCTAAACCTTTATTAGATACATAGGTATGTGTATCATTTGTAGACCAACCTTCACCACCAAATAATAAAGTAGGATGAGGTTGATATGAATCATCATAAGAATTGTTTGTAGAACCTACTTGAGGAATAGGTGTACAACGTACATCCATTTCATAACTAAGGTTACTTTTACCTGTACCACCTTGGCTATAAGGTGTACCTGAATTTGTTTCTGAAGGTCCTACAGTATGTTTAGACATACCTTCACATTTACCATCATTTACATAGCCAGATATACCCGATGTATCTACATCTTCTTCAGCTTCTATGGATGTAGCACGGTTATAAGTAACTTTACTATGATCAGTTGGATCAAATATATCTAATGAATATTGTTTACCATAGGTAATAGTACGTAAAGAAATAAATGCTTCGTTAATTAAAGCTGGAGATTTATTAACTGAGTCAGTTTTCATTGCTACAGTTTTAGTTCTGTTAGCAAAGAATGTAGTCTTGTTAATTGTTAATGGTTGTATATCTTCGGGATTAGTATGTATTAAATAAGTAGCTAAGTTTATACCATCTACATTAGCATAGTCTACTGGAATTAATGCTCCATCACTACATCTCCAAATGTTAACCAATCCATCTGCAGCTACTTGTCCTATATATTGTTCATCTTGTTCGGTGTAAATAGGAAACCATTTACCACCTGCATCTCCCGTACTCTGAATAAAAGGTGAGATAGTTGCTACCAAATCACTTCCGGGTCGTTTAATACAGCCACGGGTAATATCTGGTATAGCATTTTTAAGGTCAACTACTTGTCCGGGAACTTTTAGTTCATCTGGTAATTCAGATATACCGGATTTATAGTTACCTACTTGTTGTGTAATACTAGTCATTAACGTCTTAATGCTCTATAAGGTTTGTAAGATTGATATGCAGATTCATCCGGCCAACCCATAAAGTTATGGTCACCTTGATTGCATTCATATTCCATACAAGAAGCTCTAGCTTGTGTTTCAAATACACCTAACATTTGTTGTAATTGAGCGTTAGCTACTAACTGTACTGCTGCTCTGCCAGCTGCCTTGTAAGTAATATATCTTTGAAATGGTGCAGGAATATCTTCAAAATTATATAGTCTAATAACATTTACATGAAAGTAATCATCATCTGGATATTCAAAAGTATGATTAACTTTATCATATATTTTCCAGAGACCGTCTGAGTCTTTTCTTTTTACAAAGTCTCTAGTTTTATCCCATTCATCTTCATTATCTATTCTAATATAAGAAGCATCTATAACAATTTTATTATCAGTACCAGTCATTTGTTTGACATGGTTCTCTTTATTAAAATGCCAACCTTCATTTTGCACGTCTTGGTTAGATTCTTTTAAAAGATTATATATAAATGCTACTTCTGGATTATCGTAGTCTAAAGTAGAAATAGGAGCCTGACCTATACTACCCAAGATAGTATTAACTGCGGATAGTTCGGTATCGAGATCAACTGTTGTGGGAGTAGAAGTCATAGTGTTAATATTTGTGAATAAAAAAAAGGGAGGTCATGAAACCCCCCTTATGTGTGTTTAGTTATATTGAGCTGTAACTACTGCACAAGTGTCAAGGACACCTGAACCGCCTACAGTATTATATGCTAAACGTAAGTTTTTTGTTGTGGAAGCAACCGCTGAAGGGGTGCCTGATCCACTTGTATCTGAAGGAGATATACGAGTCTCTGTACC
>CETB01162811.1_pt1 | contig 13100 bp, 6 predicted proteins | sample 356381 | NCBI WGS metagenome assembly CETB01 (sample SAMEA2622545, study PRJEB7988) | marine metagenome | biome: marine biome (ENVO:00000447); feature: deep chlorophyll maximum layer (ENVO:xxxxxxxx); material: "saline water (ENVO:00002010), including plankton (ENVO:xxxxxxxx)" | depth 155 m | reverse complement strand
GGGGGACTGCTGTTCATGAGTGGCCCTTTCCTCCTTATGTGGGCGTTCTGGGCCTGTCCTGGATGGGATGATGGATGACAGGTTCCCACCGGCTCTCGAGAAGGCCAAGGCCCCGAAGACTGCCGCTACGGCAATCAGAAGAAATGCTCCAACGGAGAAGATCAGGGTACCGGATCCCCCTCCGTTGGATTCCGAGATGACGTCGATTGCGAGCGTCTTTGACTGCCCTGATGTGTCCTCTGCATTTGCTAGCATCACGGTTATTGAACCGTCGGAACCAGAGTCGGGTGTGAACTCAACCTGCACGGACCTCACCTCGCCGGGCTGTAGGGTTACGAGGATTCCATCCAGAATCCTGATCTCCCAGTCTTCCGGAGCTTCGGTCACGATTCTGTTTGAGATTGCCACGTTCCCGGAGTTTCGTAGCTCCAGATAGATGATTGTGGGGGTGTCCTTCCTTGCCTCGTTGTAGTTCACCATGGTCCATTCTACCTCCTTGACGGTGTCTACCAGCAGGGTCACTTCCCCTCTGGATTCTATTCCGTCACCAGCAAGGACAAGCGAGATTCCTGGCTCTGATCCGGCCTCCTGGCTGATTGGGATGGTGATGGAGCACCACACCATCGCGGATTCACCTGGGCCTATCCTGACTGGGTTGATTGCGCAGCTCGATTGCCAGTCCTCGCTAGGGAGTTCCAATGAGACATCCGGCTCCCAAATCGAGGTTCCCTGGTTCTCCAGTTTCCAGCCCATGTCGAAGGGGCTGCCTACCGGGTGGGCACCTAAACCGAGGGGGACTGTAGAGGATTCGATTGTAGTTCCCTCGACGAAGACAACCTCATGGAACGAGAGTTCGGGAATCGCGCCGGAAATTGCCTCCACCGTTGTGTTCCAGTCGAAGAAGTCTCCATCCTCCACTAGGAAGCGTATCTCCACAGGGCCACTTGCAGCCAGGCCGTTACCCTGTATTGAGAAAGACCATTGGACATTGGAGCCCATGGGGATTGTGATCTCATTCAGCCCCCCCTGGATTGACCACCCCCCTGGGAGAGACCTCGAGATTGGAGTTAGTTTCACCTCCCTGTTACCCTGATTGGATATCTGTATCGCAATCTCATGCAGGGAGTCCGCAGGGACCCCTCCTTCGCTCCCTCCGGACTCGGGGCTCAATTCTAGCGAGTCGCTGGGTTGGATCACCATGGGGATCTGATATGTCCAGACCTCTGAGCTGACCCTTGATTTCACCTTGATTTCAGCAAAGAACGTGGAACCAGAGACGAGAAGGACACCTGGAGGGGTAATCATGATCCCCGCAGAAATTGAGCCCCCCGTGGAAAGTGTTCCCGTCGAGCCCTGTTTTGACCCCTGGAATGGTCCCAGATCCAGCAGTCCGACCTCCCACCCTGCGGGAGAGTGGAGCTCGATGTCGTATGTCTGAGCCCCATTGCCGAGATTGTGGATCTCCACAGAGGTATTGGTAATCTCATAAGAGTCGACTTGAATCTCTTCTGAGGGGAGGGAGACTTCGGGCTGTGCTAGAACCGGGACGTCGAAGAAAATCTCCAATTGTGACTCCACATCGAAGTCCTCGTCAGTTGCAGTGATCATCATCGAGTATGTTCCGGGCTCGGGGGGTGCTGGGTGAACAAGGGTCAGGTTTACCGTGGTTGATTCCGCTGGCCCTAGCTCCACGTAAATCTGATCGAAGCTCTTGAACCAGTCGAACTCCACGCCATCGATAACCCTCACGGGCTTGGTGACGTCTATGCTGGCGTTCGTTTCGAAGAGAGCCAGGTTTGTCATTTCGATCTCCCACCTGGTTGTCGTGTCGGAGGCATCTTGGAGGGTCTTCCAAGCGGAGACGGTGGAAGCCTGTATTCCCGGTGCGCTCACATCTATGTTAATCACGATGAGGTTGTTGTCCTCGTAGAGCTCCTCGAGTTCACCACCTGGATCGATCTCTATTCTGATCTGAGTCTCTCCTTTGTCAGATGACTGTGGAGTCCAGCCCCATTCCAGCCTCACCTCTTCACCGGGGGACATGCCGAGAGACTTGGTCTCAAGGGGGTCCCCGTTGATGTGTGCCGAGACGAATACCTCTGCGAAAGAGCCGGAACCTTGGTTGACCACTGAAACGGAGAAGCTGGTGGCCTCTCCGACTTGAGGTATTGGAGTGGATATCTCGAATGACCCCGGGGCTATCGAGGGGTCTGGAGTTAGGTCGTTAACGTTCACTCCCCTGACTGCGATTGCGAATGGCTGGTAGGTCCTGCTTCCTCCATGGGAGAAATCCTTCACCTTTACGTTCCACACGCCTGTTGTTGCCGAGTCGATCAGAACTACCTCCACGTTGTTCTTGGTATCCTTGGAGCCCCCTGTGGTCGACCTTCCGTTTTCGAAGTCGTTTCCTAGGTAGGTTACGGATCCATCGGGAGAAGTTACCTCTAGGTTGAGGTTGTTCCTAAGCTGCGTTCCTGAGAACGTTGAGCCCGGGTAGTCTGACCAGGTCAGCACTACCTTCAGGGGTTCCCCCGATCTAGTGACGTCGAAGTTGTAAGATGCCTCCTGTCCGCTGGAGAGCCTTGATCTGTCATCCACGAAAATCCCCACATCGCTATCGGGGAGGAGCGTGTTCACCAGGTTGATCCTGCCCCATCCCTCGTCATTGTTGGGGATGTCACGGGTACCCATGTCCTCAGCACCAAGAATCAGCATAGCCTTCACCAATGCTCCTTGGGGATCTGGCCTCTCAGCAACTTCCATCAGGTACTCCCTGACGATTGCAGAGGCTCCTGCTGCTGCGGGTGTTGCCATCGAGGTTCCGCTGTACTCTACGTACCAGTCGTCGTTGAGATTGTCTGGGGCCTCGGATGCTTCCTGGGCCTTGCATGACCTGATGTAGTCCCCTGCTGCAACGATATCGGGCTTAATTCTGCCATCGTCGGTAGGGCCGCGACTGCTCCAGTAGTACATCTCGTCTGCTGCGTTGTTGCTGTATCTGTTGACATGGGCCCCTACCGTGATCACGTTCTTCGCAGTACCTGGTGGGGACACACCGTCATCCCTCTCATTTCCAGCGGCGAATAGGACGGTCATCCCGTCGTATGTCCAGTACTGGTCCCATGTTGAAGTCCGGTCGTCAGCGTCCTCAGACTGTGTGGAGTAGTCTCCCCCGGAGTTCCAACTGCCCCAGCTGTTTGTGTGGATCCTAGCCCCTCCGGAGCTGTAGGCAGAGTTGAGTAGGGAGTACACCCCTGGACCCGACAGGGCTCCAGAGTCGTCGTCCTCCATAGCCTGCATGTATAGCTCGGCCTGGGGAGCGATTCCCTCGTAAGCGCTCGTTCGACTTCCCGAGCCAAGGACGGTGCATGCCACGTGCGTTCCATGGCCATCGTTGGTGTCTGCAGTCGAACCATCGTTCGCGACGTCTATCCTCTGGACAATCCTAGAGCCGAAGTCACCGTGATCGTGGTCTATTCCCGTGTCGGCTACTGCGACCCTCTGGCCGCTTCCGTTCAATCCTGTGAAGAAGTAAGACTCGACGGAGTTCGCTTCCATGTGAGTTCGAGCTAGGTTGTTCCAAGTGGTAAGATCGGGGGTTGTGGAGATGAATGAGACTTCTGGATTCATCGCCAACTCGGGGATGGATGAGGGCTGGAGATCTCCAAAGTGAATCCCCGTTGATGGGGACCAAGCCCCATCCAGGTAATCCTGAGCGAGCATGGAAACAGAGCCTGGTAGCCCCAATCCCGGCGAGTCCAGTCTGTTCAGTTCTGCATCCTTCCACCCAATCAACTCTACCTCTGTTATCGATTGCTGGCGCCATAGTGCGTCTTCGACCATTAGTGCCAGAGGAACCGAGTGGCTAGCCTCGATGAAGGGGAGTCTGGTTACGGACTGGAGTGCTTCCTTTCCCCCCTGGATTAGGAATCCTGATGGGGGAATGGTGGTCCTTACCGCCACATTGGCCGCTTCAAGCATGGATGTTCTAGCATCCCAAAGGCCAGTCTCTGAAGAGACCAGCACTATCATCAGATCTGACCTGGGCTGGGTCAGTGAGGCCGGAATCTCTGAGTGGGGAAGCAATCCCGAGGTTGTGTAAATTCCTATCGAGGAGTCGGCCCAGAGACCCCTGAATCCCTCTTCCCCTTCTGATATCTCAGGGGATCCCAGGTCCCTGACGCTGTTGGGGTCCGGAGAAATCTCTATCCTCTTCACATCTGAAGATAGGGCTTCTTGGGGCGTTTCACCCGATTGGTCGTGGTGATGTGGGATGCTAAGTGTTGAGGATAACAGAACGATGAGGATGAGGGTCGAGACCTGTTTCTCCATTGTACAACTCCCCCTTTTCTCCCGCTTTGATACTATGGGTCTATCGTCAGTTTGGATGCTCGTTGGGTTAGAATAATTCGAATGGCGTCTGATCCACGAATGACTCACGGGTCCAGTCCCCAACCTCATGGGTCCAAGTGTACAGATCCCTCTGTCCATCGTTGTCCACGTACTCCAGAGTGATCTCAAGCAAGTAGTCATCCCATACTGACTGCCCTAGTACCACAAGTTCCAGATCGTCTGATGGCGTGTTGGATATCGAGCTGTGAGCTGGTAGTTCGGCCATGTAGAAGTCATGCCTGTCTATCTCAGAACCCTCGGAGTCGAGGAATCTGATAGTCAGACTGACATCCTCGATTGCGCGGCTTCCCTTGTTGTCAAGCTCTGCGAGAACGATGTGCCCGGATCCGGCTTGCATGTAAACCACCTCGACGTCGACATTCTCGTAGGGGACCACCCATACGATGCACAAGACTGAGGCCATAGCTATGAGAAGAGCCATGATTGATGCGAAAACGACCCTTCTGGGTGTTATTACCTCGGCCACGTCCTCTATTTTTTCGAGGATTTCATGGGCCATTTCGGAGTCCGCATCTGAGGCCTGACCGATAATGTCCCTACGTGATCCCATTACGACATCCCCCCCACGGTAGCGACCAGAGTTAGGATTCCAGAGGACATTGGTTCAGGTGCCATCCAATGGCTGGTGGAACCTGAGAAACCTGGTATCTTGTTGAGTAGTGATAGGTCAGAGGCGAAGCCATTGACTCCCAGAGTAGTCCCCGAGGGGACTCCTCCCGTGATCTGAGCGTCCAGGACGACCCCCCTTAGGTCCACGTCTATGCCATTGACCTCCGCAGAGGCTCTGGCCGAGATTATTATCCTCCCACCCTGGACATCGGCGACCTCGATCAACTGATAGCCCGGGATCATCACCGTCACTCTCCCGAATTCGTGAATCTTGATATTCGCGCTCTTCAGGTTCTCGCCCATTGCCTCAATTTGGTCCAATACCACTGGAGGGAGGGTGGGCATGTCTGTGGCTCTGAAGTATAGCCTGTCCACCCCGTCTCCGCTGGATCTTATGTTCAGCCCGAAGGAATCTGTGGGCTTTATGGAAAGCCTGTCTGCTAGTCCCTCTGCAAGGAGGACGACGTCGCCCTTGCTGTTTATCGCCCTCCCCTGTGCCTCAATGTAAAGTGACATTCCCTCGCTTGACGCGGAGAAGTCCAGGATTGGCATCCCTTGGAAGGCGAGGTTCTTCGTGATGTCGAAGTTCAGATCTGGTTCGGTGGTCAGGTTCATCGAACCGGGAACTTGGGTCAGGAACAGGGTTGCAGGCCACCATGAGCCATCCAACCACTGCATTTGTTGGATCATTATCGATCCGACCCCCAGATCTCCCTGACGGAACTGCTCTGGGACTGTGACATCCATGGAAACTGCGTTTCCTAGGCTGGCCTGGATCTCTACTGACTCGGGAATGTCCTGGACCATCATCTCCGTTCTGCTTCCCGCTTGGCGATCTAGGAGGAGGGCGTGGAACCAGTCCAGCCTGTTGGACATGGAATAAAGCGTTGATGTTGAGGTCTCTGTGATCCCTCCTACAGTCTCTGTTCGGAAAACCGATTCTACCAATAGGGAAGTGGGGGAACCAACCTCTAGGCCATCGATTGTAAGGAATATGTCTTGCCCGTTTACTCCCTTTGAGGCGATGACGAACTCGGGATTGAATGGTTCCCATCCTTCTAGTCCGATAGTAACAGACCAGACCTCCCCACTGGTAATCATTTCTCTGGATAAGGAGATATCGACCAATGGAGGTAGGTTGGGGATCCATGTCTTCAGATGGAAGCCATCTGTGATTCCTGTAGTAGCCGAATTGAGGACTATTCCATGGACCCACTCAGGTTCTTCCATTGAGTCTGATCCCATGTAAGACTCGACGACGAGATCGAAGTTTGAGTCGGCCTCCAGACCGAGGGAGAAGGAGAAGTTTCCATCTCCCGAGCTGGATCCCGTGGAGATGTCAGTGGTGATTCCAGATAGGACCCCGTTAACCGACCTCCCTAGGTCTGAGAATCCGCCTATGAAGAAGGCGACCCCCGTCATGCCCTGCGAGGAGTTGAATTCTGGTATGTCCAAGGAGGGGCCGGCCTCTGATCCGCTTGGAATCTGAACTGACAAACTGGATGGAAGGGGATCTATCTCTGCTAGGACGTTCAGCGGTAGTTGTTCGCTGGATGGGGCGTTTGCAATGTTAATCCTCATGGCGTTCCTGCCCTCAATGGTTGCGAATGCGGTGCCTATTCCATCGGGTCCTGGGGCTCCTCCCTCCAGAGGGGGGATCCACCCAACCTCACTTACTCCCGTCAATGTGGCTGACAATGATGAGGTGTTGCTTAGAGGATCGTGATGGAACAAAAAGTGATCTCCCTCCATGGATAGTGGTTCGGAGGCGTCAGTTAGCTGGGCCTCGATAAGATCGATCGCTGAGTCGGAAGACCATGAAAGGACGTTTCCGGATGTGGTGGAGAACGAGTCGGGGAATCCTGAGATCCTGACCGCTTGGCTGTGGGATCCATCGAAACCAGTGTATACTATGGAGCCGATTTCCGAAGATGCGCTGTAATCAACACCGGTTTGAGAAACGGAGATTGTGATGTTATCTGGGACATCGGACAACCATGCAGACTGGTATTTCGAATCATTCAGAGAAGATGTCTCATGACTTACGTAGGACAGTCTAAGGCCCTCGTCAGAAACGGTCTTGAGGTTGAATTCCTGTGTTTCGGTAGTGTTTGAGTCTATCAGCGAGAATGCTTGGAGACCCGAGAAGTTTATGCTAGCAGCTATAGGAACCAGTGGATCAACCAGGCCCTGATCTGTTTGCATCTGTCCGAGGCCTATGTCCCGAGAGAGTATGACGTGGTTTCCTGATGATGTGACGTGGTCTGAGGATCCTATCTGCATGGAGAGTTCATCCAATGGGAACGGAATGCGGGATGCTAGCCAGGTGTCTGTCATCAAAAGGTGCATCTCCCTACCGGAGAGACCACCTGCGTCGACGCTCCCCCCAATCAGATTCACGATTGTCGATGGGACTTCGTTCAAGATACTACCAACGTCAAGGAATACATCGACTAAGTTCAGTATTACCGAATCCACTATCTTAGAGATGAAGTCGAGGTTGGCTCCAGAGTCGAGGGAGTCATTCGATTCGGCTGATCCCCCCAGTCCGAAAGAGCCGTATACAGCAACCGCAGAGGGTATTGAGTCGGCAAATATGTGCACCCTCCTGTGATCCTCGCTCTTGCCGCCTCTCGAGAACCAAGAGGTGTAGTCGAGCTCTTGGAGTGGTTCGTTTGATCTAACAACAATCAGGCTTTCGGGAGGGTCGGCTGGGTTCACCGGAAGCGTTGGGTCGTCAACATTCTGACTATTGTCCCTGGTGAAGTTCTTGATTCCTATGATTAGCCCAAGTTGGGTGGGGATGTCACCGGGAAGTTCGGGTTGATCTGCCGATCCCAACATCCGGAAAGCCCTCTGAATTTCCTCCGGCTCTAAGGTCCCGGATGGCATCCCCCTTAGCCATCCCATGGAATCAGTCGTGTTTCCGTATGTTCCGTCGGACTCAGACTCCGGAAGGTCGGAACGATCCTCGTGGAAGTGAATGTGCAGGTCGGACCTGCGGTCAGCCCAGTACTCCAAGGTCGTGAGGCTCTTCTCCCCCTCCATCCCTCCCGAGGTTGGCAAAACGCTGTCCGTCCTAACGACTAGTTCTGCCTCCCTGGGTAGGCGCTTTGACTCGGCGTGCGGATGGAATCTGGCCTCTATGTATGCTAGTTCCCACATCCTTCTGTTCGAGTTGTCGTCCGGTGGTGAGTAGTGGATGTAACCGAACCCTGCCGAAACGCCACAGGTGATATCCAGAGAACTCTTGGTGTAGAGTTCTGAGGTATTGTAACTCTGAGAGCATTCGTCCTGACCGGGGTTTTCGAACCTAAGTGAATACGGGGCAGATATTGATGCGAAGGTAATGCCTGACTCGTCTGGTGGATCTAATGTACCAAGGGGGTCTAATAATGCAGCCATTATCAATCCGAAGAAATCATTGCCTGTTTCTACAAGGTCAAAGTATAGCCTCTCAATACCAACCTCGAAAGTGAAGTCGTTTGGAGGGGTCGTGAATCTGGAGTCGATAATCCAAACGTAGCTCTCACCCTCTCCTAGATTCAAGAGGGTTCCCGAGGCGGAGTATGAGAATGCCTTGATCAGTGACACATGGAGCGACTTCATGCCCCCCCAGTCAGGGTCAGAGGCGCTGTTTCCGATGTCTCTGACTGTGAATTGTATCCCGGGCTCAATCCATAGCGTACCACCCTCGACCCCCCATCCCCCGATTAACGAAACATCGACCGTCAGGCCTACTTGTATGTCGTCGTCACCGTCCCCGTCAACGTCGACTGCGTGTAGCAGTGCCTCTGTGTCGGTGTTCAGAATTGAGAATAGTGAGGCACTGAATGACACGACCTCGTACTTCTCATTGATTTGTCCGTTTTCATCGATGTACTGGGTCCAGATGACGTAGTCTGTGATGTTGAATAGTGTCTGCCAGATGTTGTCCACCATCCCTGGATTGTTGCCTCCGGTTAGCAGTAGATCGTAGGGGGCCGGGTGTTCGGGGTCTGGTGGGGAAGATGAGGTCATGGAAAGACCATCGATCGAGGGCCCTACCTCAGAAATAGAGCTGGAGGGGTCGGAAGATTTGACCGAATCCCGAACGGCGTCGATTCTCGCGTCTGCCAGGGGTGAGACGGAGTTTGAGTCGAGGAAGGACCCCCTCTCCTCGAGCATGTCGCTGAGTTCGTCTAGAACACCGAAATCGCTCGATTCGAACCGGGGCTCCCCACTGGCATAGGTGAAGGGTAGAAGTAGCGGGGAGGCGAATATCAGCACAAGGACCAGGGTAAGCCTGGACGAGTTCGGATTTTCCTTCCCGGAAGGGCTTTCTCGGTCCATTCTGAATCGCACCTCTTAGAGGTGCGCTATAGGGTGTTGCCCTGCTCGGACTTCTGAATATCGCGGTTTCGGGACTCTAGCCGAGAGTGACAAACTGTTCTGAGCCACAATGAGGGCAATTGGTGTACGCAGCGTCGAGTCCATCGGGTAGTGTGATCTCGAATTTCTTGGAGCAGTCGCTGCATTCCTTTCTGACCGTCCTGTCGTTGGAGCTATCCGGTGATTGACCATCTGGCGGTGACTCTAGGTCTCCGAGAAGGGTGTCTTCTGGGGTATTCTGCGGAATGGGAGGTTGTCCGGATGTTCGCCCGCCACCTAGAACGTCTAACATCTCATCATCGAGATTTGGATTAGTAGAAGGCTCTGGAGGCTGGAAGGAGGGGGTTTGGGATCTGCCCCACATCTGTGCCTGCATCTGGGTAGATGGGGGTGGTGGCGGGGATTCGTCCTCCTCGTCATCCTCCGAGAGCTCTGACACCCTTCGATTCACAGCATAGTTGTAGTAGAACAGCGAAGCGACTGAGAGGATTACCAGTAGGAACACGGAGATGGCTGCGATGACCTGCCATGAGAGGCCGCTGCTCCCTTCACTTCGCTTTACTATTACCAGTATTTCTGCATAGGAGGAAAGCCCGGCATCGTTCTGAACTCTGCATACCACGCTTGTCGGGCCTTCTGAATTGAATTCGTAGATGACCTGTGGGCCGCTGAATTGAATCTCGTTTTCGGTTCCCTGCTCGAAAGTCCATGTGTAGTCTAGACTCTCGGACTGGTTATCCTGAGCGAATATCTGCAGTATCGTCGGATCACCATATTCGACCTCTTTCTGAGTTGCGTAGGGGGAAATCTCTGGTGCTGAAACGTCGATGAAGTTCACCATGGTGTCTTTTCTGGTGGTCATTCCCGAGTTGTCCGTGACAACGAGTGAGACGACGTGCTGGCCAGGTGAGTAGTCATCTGAAACCTGCATTGTGAGGGTGGATGTGGGTTCTGAGATGGAGTAGTTAGATAGCACAATTGACTCGTCGAATAGCCAGTCAATCCTCTCAACTCCCCAATTATCCGAGAATGTTGCACTGATAGACAGCTCCTCGCCGAAGCCCTTCGTTACCTCTTCCGATGCTCCCATGGAAACCTCAGGGGGGGACATGTCAGAAACTGTGACAGTTCTTGATGTGCTAGCGCTCCTGGAGTCCACTGAAGTTACCGACAGCCGTATGGTATAGTTTCCTGGCTCTGTCCATGATTGCTCTGTTGTGATCCCGTTCCTGTCATTGACGCCATCCGAGTCTGTGTCCCATGAGAAGCCTGAGTCGAGTATCTGATCCGACTTGTTGGGAGTATCCGATGCAGATAGGGTAACCACTTCTCCGACATCTACTGAATCCAAGTCACTCTGGCTGGAGATTGACGGCGAGAGGACCGGTGTCAGGGTGACCGTGACCGTGACCGCTGCATCTGAAGTCCCTGCACCTCCACCGCCCGGTCCTGGCCTATTGTCGACGACGATGAGGAGGTCTTCCCCATCGGTATCGATAGCCTCCCATGGGAGGTACCTTTCATTGGTTACCAAGAGCATGTCTGCTGATACTATCCTGAGGGAGGAGGACCAGTTCGAGGTTGGTGAATAGTACGAAAATGCCGATTCTGTCATTACGAAAATGTCCGGTTCACCTGCCATAGTTCTGGCGTGAATCTCGACGAACGTCCCCTCGTCCACTGAGAAAGGACCATGGACGATGGAGTAGTCTCCTGGGCCTACTCTGTGAATTGAATCTGATAGGGTGAATTGTTCATGGGAAATTATTCCACCATCGAGAGTGATCTCAGATGTTTGGCCTCCCTGAGCGCCCTCACCTGAGTCCTGGGGGTGAGCAAGATTGTCGATAACTAGGTACCACCTAGTTGGGTCGCGATCAGATGGGACGTTCCAGTGCCACTCTCCTTCGCCTGAAAATATCTCGAAAACCGAGTCGCTGATCCAAACCGATTCCATCCTGTAAGTCTGTTCGTTCTGGTATACGGAGATCGTGTTTGATGGGAAGAGAAGGATGTCGACCTCCGCATCGGCTGAGATTTCGAAGAATAGTGATTCTCCCTGTTCAAGTACTCCCAAATCCACCCTTAGGCACGATTGGTCCGACAGGCTCCAGTTGGAAGGAAGGCTATCTAGATTGGAATTTGAACAGGAAATTACCCCCTTAGTTGAGGAGGCTGATACCGAAAAAGTGGAAGTCATTAGTATGCATACTGCAACAACACAAGCCCAACGCATCATCCGACCGTTCGCCCTTTCCTTTTGAACGGTATCGCAGTCACGTTCGGATTTTGAATCTAGAGATTTCTAGGTATGGGAGTCTGAGGGAACCACCTGAGCAGTACTACGTCTCCGACCGACCTCACCCAAGTCCAAGGAACCGCAACGTGAGTTCTCCCCTCTACTATGCCATCAGGGGGGTCGGAGACAAAGATGTGGGTGCATGACCAGTTGTTCACGTCGATGACGGTATCATGGACCGTTCCAAGGAGACGGCCGTCCGGGATGATTACCGGCAATCCCCTGATTTCCGAAGCGTGACGGTCCGCCATGCAGGTATGCCACTCATCATTCGGCATCAATCTGACGGAATGTAGGGGTTACTTGCCCCTATTCTTGTTCGCCTTGAGGCTCGGTCGGAGTTTCTCCGCTCCCTTCCCTTTGTTGAGGAGCCCCCTGCCTCTCTTTCCTGCACCCGTCTTGCCTCTGAAAGCACGACCTCGGTGGCTGGATCCACTGGAAACCCAGCCAAGATTCTTGTCTGACTTTATCGCAGGATGCTCTGGATCGATCATTATCACCTCGTAGAACTTGTTCTTTCCATCCTCTCCGACCCAATATGAGTTCAGAACCTCTAGGTTTGGATACCTCCGTGCGGTTCTTTCCTCGGCAATTCTCTGGATCGACTTGGCCATTGTGATTTTCTTAATTCCAGCCTTCGAGGGTTTTCTCTTCATGTGTATTTTGCCCTTCCTTAGTCCACCTCTGCGGACCCGAGTTCGTACGACTACTACCCCTTGCTTGGCTTTGTAGCCAACCCTCCTAGCTGCGTCTATTCGAGTAGGTTTGTCTATTCTAGAGAAGACGGGTTCTCTCCTCCATCCCGCCATCCTTTCGATCCGATATCGAGAAGGGATGGCTTCTTTCGGCTGCTTCCAAACACCACTAACATGCTTATGCAATCCCATGGACAGACCTCTAGCGGCCCGCCGACCTAGAACTCATTTATGAGCCTGCTTGCATCATCATGAAGCGATGAGTGGGCAGTTGGTGGGTGTGGAAATGGTAGAAATTGACTCTCTGAAGGGTCATGAAGAGGTCATTCCAGATAATTTGGAGACGAGAACTGCAAAGCTAATCAGCAAAGGATTCTACAAGCCCATAATTGTAGATAGGGAGTCTTTGGTGATTCTGGACGGACACCACAAGTGGACTGCCGCACGATCTCTGGGACTCAGAAGGGTACCCGTTGTGATGGTAGATTACCTACTCGACGAGTCTGTAGAAGTTGGTGTCTGGCCTGACTCCGGTAGGAATTCTATAACAAAAGAGGAAGTTCTTCAGATGGGTAATTCTGGTAGTGTTTACCCACCTAAAACCAGCCGTCACAGTTTCCCATTCAATATCCCCTCGATTCGAGTTCCTCTCGACGAACTGAGAGTTTAGTGGTCCGCGCTCCCGGACTTGAACCGGGGACCCCCTGATGGCT
>CETB01172136.1_pt1 | contig 13108 bp, 8 predicted proteins | sample 356381 | NCBI WGS metagenome assembly CETB01 (sample SAMEA2622545, study PRJEB7988) | marine metagenome | biome: marine biome (ENVO:00000447); feature: deep chlorophyll maximum layer (ENVO:xxxxxxxx); material: "saline water (ENVO:00002010), including plankton (ENVO:xxxxxxxx)" | depth 155 m | reverse complement strand
TCCTGATTCATACGTATTATATTTGGGCGGATTTCAACGACACAAGAACCTACGACATTTGTTAGCTGCCTGGACATGGGCTCAGCCCATTGCCTCTACTGAGTGTCAACTAGTTATAGCTGGTCTTTTGCCAAAAAGCCCTGATGGTTATCTGTATGACGATTTACCTTCTATAGCTTCTAATCTTGAAATAAGTGATACTGTTAAGTTTATCGGTGCTGTTGACGAAATAGATAAGCCTGCTCTCTACCAAACAGCTTCTTGTTTTATATTTCCATCAAGCTACGAAGGGTTTGGTCTGCCTCCCTTAGAAGCAATGGCCTCTGGGGTACCTGTCATAACAACCAACTTAAGCGCGTTAAAAGAAACTGTTGGCAATGCAGCTTACCTTATTACAGACCCAACTGACGCTAGAGAAATGGGAGCAGCTATAATTAGCGTAATAGTTGATGAAAAGCTGTCTGACGACTTAAAAAAGAAGGGGTTATTACATGCTGCCAAATTCAAATGGGAACTAACCGCCCTTAAGACACTAGATGTTTATAAACAAGCTGCTACAAATCAATAGTTGTTATTTTAAAACAGAGTGTATAGCACTAATTAAAGCAGGGTCTATTTTTATTTTTTTTCTATCATAAGTAATTAGTCCTGTCGATTCCCTTTCCACATCTGTGATTTGCGAATATATAGCTCCACTTAAGCCTAATACATTTACCATGTTTTTTATTTCATTTATGTGACCCTGATAGAGATTAACAAAATCGCCTGAATCATTTACCAATTCCACATAATCTGGTGTTTGGCTATTTGATCCGGATCCACTCCAAAGATGTCCAACGGAAGACAAACCCAACCCTCCCCATTCTCCTAATACTCGAGCTTGCAGAGTGTTTTTCACAACAGGAAAATTAATCTGTTTGTAGGAATGATAACTTATAATATCTCCCTTGTCTTCATCTGCATATCCAGTGGCACCAACAACTAATCTAGAAGAGTCTGTTTGTTTTATTTGTAGCACAGCTTCCTGTACGTCAAATTCGCCCCATCGCTCATTAAACAGCACCCAAGTTACTATTGAAGGATGGTTGTAAAGTTGCGTAATCATTCTATCCAACTCAATTCTGTACAACTGTTTACCCCAATCTGTCCAATTGTTAGCCATCGGCATATCTTGCCAAACCAACATCCCTAAACGATCTGCCCAATAATACCACCGTTGAGGTTCTACTTTCATATGTTTACGTATAAGGTTATAACCAAACTCCTTAGCCATTTCTATATCATATCGAAGAGCATCGTCTGTAGGTGCTGTATATAAGCCGTCAGGCCAATAACCTTGATCCAACACCCCCACATGGAATAACGGTTTGCCATTTAAGTGAATTCGACCAAAACCATTAACATCCTCCACACTAATCGTTCTTAGTCCAAAATAACTATTTACTTTGTCTACAAGAATATTATTATTAAATAGTTTAACTTCGACATCATACAAATGAGGATTATGTGTATCCCAATACACCGGATTTCTTATGGTAAGAAATTTGTCTGAATTTATTGGTAATTGTTGGTCTAACAATAATTTGTGTTGAGAATATATTCTTATTCGAGCAAAAGTAGACGTGCTTTGTCCAGCTACCTTTATAAATAAATCTATGCCTCCTTTGTCTATCGATGGTGTTATCTTCAAACTGTCTATGTGAGTTACTGATACTGGTTCCAACCACACCGTCTGCCATATACCCGTATTTGCCGTATACCATATATCTTTTGGATTATGTGTCTGTTTGCCACGAGCCTGTTCACCACTATCAGTTGGATCAAACACTCCAACAACAACTTCTTGAATAGAGTCGGATATCAAAAAATCAGTTATGTCATAATTAAATGAATCATATCCTCCTTGATGCTTCCCAACGTAACTTCCGTTTATATAAACAGTAGTCTCCCAATCTACTGCCCCAAAATGCAACAATATTCGCTTCTGTTTCCAAACAGATGGAACCTTAAACTCTCTTCTATACCATACCTGATCTACATGCTCCATTACACCAGACAAAGATGATTCAGAAACAAATGGCACCAATATTGTGTCTGACAGTTGTCTGCCGAACGGCGGATTTACCAAATCTCCTGCCTTTTCAAAGCCCCACAAACCGTTTAGATTTATCCACTCACTTCTTTCTAGTTGAGGTCGTGGATACTCTGATAACACATCATCAACCGTAACTTCATTGGACCAACTAGTAAATAAAGGGCCTCCTCCTACCCTGTATTTTTCGCGACCGTAAAGCTCCTTGTTGCCATCAATACGTTCTACGGTTTCTGCATACACCTCTACAATTTTGTTGATGGAATCATCAAAAGCAAATGGGTATCCTGCATTAGCTAATTCATTTCGAAGGTCAGTTAAATTCTTGTCAAGAAACCTTATCGTTGCTGATTTACAACTATTAACATCTCTACTTGCAATCCAACCTGACTCTTCATCATATGATTTAATCTTATACCAACCCTCTTTAAAACTCTCGAACACAAAATGTGTTTTAGTTTTAGTTCTATATAATTCAGTGTACTCTGTACCTGGACCATTTCTAATTGACGCTCTAGAATTTACACTCGAACAACTCAACCCTTCCGGAAAATCAATTTTTATCTCTGCTGCATACACCTGTTTAAACGGCAACAAAATGGTCAGACCAACCAACAATATAAACTTTTGTAGTGTGCTAAAACTAATTGCCTTTACGCAGTTCATGATCACATCTTTATACCCTCTATTAAAAGTCCCCCTCACAAATAGCAATTAAGCTCTTTTTGAGCACAAGACCCTGGCGGAGTCGTTTCGCTGATTGATTGGGGGTTATAATAAGCTTATGTATATTTAGTGTTTTGTCAAGAGGAAAACTATATTCTGCAAACTCATTATGCGAGTTATAATATTATAAAGTAACTATTTACGTAAATCATGTATGAAAAATCTATCCTTATAACTGGCAGTGCAGGGTTTTTTGGTAGCATTCTCAAAAAAAGACTGCTTCTCAATGGTCATGCATGTGTTGGTATAGATTTACATCCAGACTCTCATACACACTCTAACTTTATACCTGTTCAAGGTGACATACGAAACCTTTCAACAGTAAAAACCTTGTTCGAAACTTATGCGTTTGATGTTGTGTTCCATTGTGCCGCGATACTAGCCCACGAACGACCCAGTAAAAAATTCTTGTGGGAGTCAAATGTTGATGGCACAAAACACATCATCGAAAACTGTATAGAGTATCAAGTACCCAAAATTGTTTTTATATCATCTAATTGTCTATGGGGACACAATATTAATCGAGCTATAACCGAAAAAGACATTCCGTCTCCGATAGAGATTTATGGTAAATCTAAATTAGCAGCAGAACAGCTTCTGTTGCATCATAAGAAAGATTTAGATGTTGTAATAATTAGATGCCCCACAATAATTGACGAAGGACGCCTGGGTCTGCTAGCAATCTTGTTTGAATTTATATATGAAGGACGTACTATATGGACTGTTGGTTCAGGTAACAATCGATACCAGTTTATTTATGCTCCTGATTTAGCTGATGCATGCATAAAAGCGATCAATTACAACAGTTCAAACATATTTAACGTTGGTTCTGATAACGTAGAAACGCTCCGCAACACCTATCTAAAAGTCATAGAATACGCAAACACTTCATCAAGAGTTAAACAGCTTCCTAAAACACCAACCCTTTTAGCTATGAAATTAGCCTATTTACTACGGATATCACCGCTAGGACCATATCAATACAAAATGATAGCCGAAGACTTTCAATTTGACACTAGTAAAACAAAGAAGCATCTAGATTGGAAACCAACCCTAAACAACAGCAAGATGCTCACTGCAGCCTATGACTACTATCAAGAAAACCGACAGGAAATCATTCAACGAACCAATGCTTCCTCACACAAAACACCCGCAAAAATGGGTGTTATAAAAATTTTGAAATGGTTGTCCTAGTTGATATATTTTTCTACTATAACGTAACCTATTTCTATTGCTTCTCCTTCAGTAGACATTAATCTTTCACCGCTAACTGTACTATACAAACCAAGTTGCAGTGCATATTGACCAGAACCTACCGTCTTAGGAATTAATAATGCATGAGAGCTTATAATTTCTTCGTCAAGCGCCCACGTTGTTGTTGGTTTGAGGTTGTTTTTAGGACCAGTATCATTTCCCACTATTAATTTTCCCGAACTGTCTAGTAAATGAAAGAACAACTGATAGTTGTCAACTAGTTCCTCTGATGATCTCAACAAAACATCCACAACAATTGCCTCTCCTGGATTTACATAAGTCTCAACTTCATTCCAGCTCAATTTAATTCCATTAATAAATTCTGTTTCATTAAGTTTATCTTTGGATACTTTGGGCTGAACAAACATTGTCAAATTGGCATTGCCAAACTGACGAATGTCCGCAATAGCATAACGCTCGCGCATCCAGCTTCCATATAAGCTTCCAGGATCATAAACTGTTGTTTTGTAGTCTAACAACCAAACCTTTTCTCTGTTAACTAGTTTGTTTGCCACGCTACTAATATCTAATCCGCTTACGTAAAAATAATCTGGTTCTCTGTCTATTTTTCCATAGCTTCTAATATAGCCTTGCATCCAATCGTAAGTGTGTAAAACCAAATCACCTTCTTGTTGTTTGTCGCTAAAGTAAAGTATTGCATCTCTCCAGTCCTCATCAATATCACCTAAATCGTCGTAATGATTTACAAAAACATGTGCCCATATACTTAAGACACCTACAGAAATTACTAACACCACCCTTTTGTCATACAACCACAGTTTGCTCAGTCCAATAGCAATCAAAATAATTGTTGCTGGTATTACAAACAAAATAAATCTAGGATAATAATAGCTAAAAACAAACGAAAAAAGTCCTCCTAAAACAATTGGTATCAACAGCCATAACACAAACTCATTTTTATTGTGTGGTCTTAAGTTCTGTTGTTGCAAACCAAGCAAAAGTGGAACGCTCAACAAAACCATAACCACAAAAGCCTGTGTCAAACTGCCAATTGGTCCGACAAAATATTCACGAACAAACTCGAAAACAAAATCCTTGATAACCTCGAAAAAATTTTTTGTCTCTAATGTTGTAGCTCCCCAACGCGCTAAATCATCTAAAGACACTGCCGAAACCAAAGTCAAGCTAGATAATGATGTAGGTTCTGCCCCAACTAGTGTCATCAGAGAGCTCCATCCATAAATTAACACAGGACTTATAGCAATTGTCTGCAGAAACATTACAGACATAAGTTTATACAGCTTATCTCTTGTTACATAACCTTGATTTCTGTCTACATACCAACACAACATCAAAACAACCTGTATTAATATAAACAACAAATAGAAATAGTGTGAGCCCGCTCCAACCATGTTGACTAACCCTAAAAACAAATAATGTTTGATATCTAAAACAAAACTTGCCTTATATAATCTGTGATAAATTAAAGACGATAAAGTGGCAGCTAACAGCATTAGTGCATACCCTTTAGCCTCTTGAGAGTAATAAACAAGCGTTGGAGAAACTGCCGCTATACTAATAGATATCATAGCAATATTATTTTCATACAAATCGGAAACTAATCTGTATAGAATAGCTACAAAGACAACACCAAAAAACACAGAAAGTATCCTTATACAAAATGGTGAATATCCTAGGATGTCTGCCCAAAGTCCTAGCAAGAATCTATAAATAGGGGGTGTTACGTCTCCACTCCTAACAGCAACGTTTGGTGCAATACGCCAATCTAATGTTGCAAAAAATATGTTTCTACCTTCATCCCACCACAAAGGCTTATGGTCAATCCTAAAAACTCGAAGTAGAAATGCACCCAATAAAACTATCGTTGTTAAAACATGTTTTTCACTATAGCTTTTGTTCATACAAAAATTATAGCATCATGTACAGTTACACTCTCTACAATAAATTAGATTTTGTTACAGATGATATAAATCACTCTAAAGTTCTATGCTAGAAGATACTTCTATTATTGATTTCGCTTACTAATCAATAGATACCCTGCTATACCAGCAGCTGACAACAATAACATTACTCCAAAGGCACCCATTAATGCCGGACGAATTGGTGTGGATTCCTGCTCAATGCTAGCTTCTAAAATTTCTTCACCCGTAAATTGAGCACCAAACTCTAAATTTGCTGTGCTTCCAGCAGCTAAAGTCAAGTCCCAGTCTACTCTGGTGGTAGGTGTATAACCAACCGGAGCTGTTGATATAACTCTATATGTCCCTGTTGGTAAACTATTAAAACAGTATGGTTCGCTTGTGCCGTCCGTATTGTATGTCCCAATATTTTCTCCAGAATCTAAAAATACTAAACTAAAAACACCCTCTCCTACTAAGTCTTCACCAGCATCTAGTACTCCATTACCATTTAAATCTGAGTACAGAGTAACACATATTGCACCTGTTTCTTCCGGTGCTAAAGTAGCTTCCGCAACAACTTCTTGTTCCAATGTTGTCTCAGCTCCGATGTCCGAACCCGAAGATTCGTCTACTGTTTCCTCTATTATGCTTTCGTCGTTCTCATTATCATTGTTTACTGTTGGTGTTTCTACTTGGTCTTTGCTGTCCTCACCTGTATTTAGAGTCTGTGCCTCTCCAATGATCAACTTCTGGCCCGGGTAAATAATATCACCCACCAAGCCTGGGTTTAGTGTTCTTATTTTTTCCAAGCACTCTATAGTTTCTCCACATGCAATTGTGGCTATGTGTACTAAATTATCATTTGGTTTAACATAATATATAACTTGACCTGTATCGTCAGGAGTAGGCATCGGAAAGTCTGTTGGCGCAACAAGTACGCTAACATCCTGGGTAGCAGAAATAACCTCCGTAGATACAGCTACACTTTCGTCAGTTGCAGTTGTTGTACTTACTTCAACAAAAGTAGCATTATCCCAATATACGTCATTATGTTTTCTGGCTGCACTAGCTTCTGCCCAGGTAAAAACCGTTGCTGTAGTATCAGTAGCTACAAATTCTACAGTCATTAATCCATAACTGTTTGTATAAGAATAAACTGCTGACCACTTAATATTAGGGTCTGCAGCATACGTACTTCCAGAGCCAACTCCAACCCTTAAATTAATTGTATCCGTTGAAACATTCGAGTCATCACCTGTTGTTGCCCAAGCATGCCCATAAACTGAAAATTTGTATGTCTTACCAGTGGTTAATCCTGCAACAGTCTGCTGCAGACCTGCAACGTAAGCTATGTCTGCTCCTTCTATCTGTTGCGCACTTGCTCCTTCCGATACGCGCTTAACATCAACTGAACTGGTTATTTGCTTGTAGGTTGGCGATCCAGATACAACCCATTTCAACCAACCACTTGCTACACCATCTGCCCCAAAGCCGCTCTCAAATGTAGCGTTTGTAAGTAAGTTCGTTTGGAGTTGAGGCGCAGCAACAGATGTTGCAAAAACAAAAGCTGATGCCAATACTACCGTTATGAAAATTGTTGGCTTTTTCCAAAATTTCGTCATCATACTAAATTTCTTCAACATACTAGTGGTGGATTATAGCACAGGTATACAATACTGTAATTAACAAGTTAATCTTAACAAGTCGTCATGTATTATATGCCTAGTACGTGCTACAATCTTACTGATGGTTACTTCTCACGATAGTCTCAAACAAAACCTATCAAGGTTGCCCAATGAACCTGGTTGTTATCTAATGAAAGACAAGAGCGAACAGGTACTCTATGTTGGCAAAGCAACAAATATAAAAAAAAGAGTGCAATCATACTTCTATGCATCAAAACAACATAGCTCCCGTACTCAAAGCCTGGTAAGTAAAATTCATAAAATAGACTGGATTATACAAAACTCAGAAATCGAATCGCTTTTATTGGAACACAACCTAATTAGCACTCATAAACCAAAATACAATGTGCGATGGAAAGACGATAAACAATATCCCTATATTAAAATACACTGGAATGATCCTTTCCCCAAAGTCACAGTTGTAAGAAAACGTCCTCATACCAATGATGGTCACAAATACTTTGGACCTTATACTAATGTGTCTGCAGTCCATAAAACACTAAGTGTCTTAAGAAAAGTTTTTCCTTACTTAACGTGTGATAGAAATATAACAGGGAACGATACTAGGGCATGCCTATATTGGGACATAAAACTTTGTATGGCTCCTTGTACCGGCGAATGCAACAAAAATCAATACCGAACTACCCTTAACGATATGTGTAATTTCTTAAACGGCAGAAATGCCCCTCTAATTAAACGCTTAAATCAAGAAATGAAGTCAGCCTCAAAATCACAGCACTACGAAAGAGCCGCCCTCATTCGAGATCAGTTGCAAGCTCTACAGAACATAGTTGCTAAACAAGAAGTTATTAGCGACAAAAAGATTGATTTAGACATAATTGGTTTTGCCAGAATACAAAATGATGCTTGTATACAAGTGTTTTTCGTTCGTTTAGGGAAAATCATAGGTCGTGACTATTACCTTCTTGAAACTAAAGGACAGCAAAATGATTCTGAAATTCTTTCTGTGTTTGTCAAACACTTTTATCATTTATCTTCATTTGTACCTTCTAAAATATTACTACCTGAGAAAATATCTGATTCTTCCTTAGTTGAAGAATGGCTTCACAGCATCAAAACTAAAGGCTCTGCAAAACTGCTGGTACCTCAAAAAGGGTCCAAACGTCAGTTAGTGCAAATGGCTAACCAGAACGCTTTAACAAAACTTAAAATCGCCAGAGATCAATGGAGCACCAATTTACAAAAACAAACTCAATCCCTAAAAGCCCTACAAAAGGCTCTCTCCCTACCTAAAACTCCTAATCGGATTGAATGTTATGATATATCTCATACACAAGGAGATGAAATTACTGGAAGTATGATTGTATTCGTATATGGCAAACCATTAAAGTCCCATTATCGTAAGTTTGTGATTAAGTCAATCCAAGGACAAGACGACTACGCTAGCATGCAAGAGATACTGTCCCGTCGGTTTAAACAATGGTCAACATCACAAAAATCAGACATCCAAACCAAGAGTTCTTTTTGTGAAACACCTGACTTTTTGTTGGTAGACGGAGGAAAAGGACATTTAAATATAGCGCTAAAAACTCTTAGGGACTTTGGTGTTGATAGCAATATAACTGTAGCAGCAATAGCCAAACAATATGAAGAAGTCTTTATGTCAAAAACAACAACACCTATCAAGCTAGACCCTAGATCTCCTGCCTTTTTTTTACTTCAACGAATCAGGGATGAAGCACACAGGTTTGCCCTTCAACATCACAGAGTTCGCCGCAGAAAAAAAAGTATGTATTCAGAGCTAGACAATATAATTGGTATTGGTCCAAAACGCCGAAAAGCCCTGCTTAAAAAATTTGGCTCTATCGACAATATACGCAAAGCTTCCTTCTCCGACATAATGTCAACCAACAGCATGACAAGAACCTCTGCCCAAGCTATCAAGGATCAACTGTGAACAATAACGAACATCCAACAACCCGTAGTACTTACCAAGACGTTAAGGCACCTAAATCTGAAACTAACAAACTTGAAAACATTACCAAAGCCGCCTCTATTATCGCTGTTGGCAACGTGGTGTCTCGTGTTCTAGGGCTGGCTAGAGATATTGCTAAGTCTTACTATTTTGGAGCTACTGGACTAGTAAGTGCATTTAATATTGCCTCAAAAATTCCTATGTGGTTGTATGACTTGCTAGCTGGAGGTATGATTAATGCAGCATTAATACCTGTATTTAGCTCTTATTCCAAGCCTGAAAATAGACGCGAGCTTTGGCTTATAACTTCTTTTCTATTAACTCTTTGCGTGTCTATACTAACCCCTCTTGTTATAATTGGTGAAATTTTTGCTGAAGAGCTAGTGTGGTTAGTAAGCGGTGGAATGTCACCTTATACTCTAGAAATTGCTGCTAAGTTGCTGCGAATTACTTTGCCTGCTATTTTGTTTCTTAATCTTGCAGGTATATTGGCAGGATTATTATATTCTCTAAACCGTTTTACTTTTCCAGCATTTAATGCCGCAATATTTAACCTGGCTATAGTTCTTGTAACAGTACTTTTTGCAAAACCTTTTGGAGTATACTCATTAGCAATAGGATTGTTAGTTGGATCTACTCTACAAGTAATTCTTCAACTGCCTGGAATAAAAGATTCAAAATTACATTTTGCTTTTAGCTTACATCACAAAGCAGTAAGAACCATTGGTAAGTTGTATGTGCCAATAGCCCTTGGATTAATTATAGACATGATTAGCAGAGGTGTTTCCTATAGACTAGCCTCAATGACCGGTGACCAAAGTATTGCTTGGATGGATTATGCAACAACTATAATGCAGTTCCCTCTTGGGCTTACTTCCACGGCAATTTCTATAGCTGTTCTACCTACTCTTGCTAGACAAGCTCAATACACCGAAAAAACAAATAGAGCTTTTTTAGAAACTCTATCACAAGCTCTTAACCTTGTAGTTATCCTAATAATACCAGCTACCGTTGGGCTTTTTGTGTTAGCAAAACCTGTGATTCAACTAATATTTGAACATGGTGATTTTTTACCTTCCGACACGACAATGACAACCATTATATTAAAGCTTTACCTATTTGGAATAATCGCAGCTGCTATAGATCTACCTCTAATTAATGCTTTTTATGCCCGAAAAGAAGCCTGGACCCCTGCTTTGGTTGGTGTTATTGGCGTATTAGTGTACTTGGCGGCAGCTCTTTTCCCGTCTTTGTACCGCCCCATGAAAATAGAAGATCTAATTATTGCAAATGCCTTACAATTATGTTACCACGCATTAACCATGTACATATTAGTTCACAAACGAATAGGAAATATAAACAACAAATTAATCCTATTTACAGCTTCCAAAGCCATTGTGTCCGCAAGTATAATGACTATAGTAACCGTTGGAACGTTGTGGTTAATTGGTTTTTTTGCTTGGCCAACTAAACTAGTTCAAGAATTTGCTTCTGTCTTTATACCTGGAATATTAGGTACTTTATGCTATTTCATGCTAATGCAGAAGCTAAATGTTCCTGAAATTTCTTTTGTTTTCAGGCTAATAAATCCTGTTAGGAAATACTCTATAAAAAAAGATGAACACTAAATCAAAGAAATCACCTTCATTGCCGTCCAACCTATACAGTGAAGAATATTTTCTCTCGTCGTGTGAAGGCTATACTGAATTTACTGCCACTAATGGCTCTGAACTATCTGTAAGACTTGAAAAAGCACTCGATTATGCATGCATACAGTCAGGAATGAAAATTCTAGACATAGGTTGTGGAAGAGGAGAAATGATTAATGCATGCTCCGATTTAGGAGCCAATGCAGTCGGTATTGATTATGCCGACGCAGCAATATCATTAACAAAATCCCTTAAGACAAATCAAAAAGTGTCTTTATCTGATGCTAAAAGCTTGCCTTTCCCCAACAACTTTTTTGATAGAGTGCTAATTCTAGACGTTGTTGAGCACCTATATCCTTGGGAATTAAACAAAGTGCTAAAGCAAATTTTTAGAGTCCTATCGCCTGAAGGGCAACTAATAGTACATACGGCACCTAATGTTTGGTATGATCGCTATGCATATCCAATAGTTAGAATAATTAGGAAAATTTCAGGTAAAGGAGCTCTGTACCCAAAAAATCCCAGAGGACTTAATGTTGCAGCCAATTTGGATGTTCATGTAAATGAACAAAGCGCCTTAAGTCTTTGGTTGGCTTTATACAAATCTGGCTTTGTTAGCAAAGTGTGGTTAGATAGCCCTATACAAAACCGTAGCGAATCTTTGTTTTTATCCTTCATCAGAAAAGTTCTGTTTGGATTACCGCCTTTTAGATGGTTTTTCCAAAGAGAAATCTTCGCTGTCGCTAAGAGAAAATAAGACGATGAAAGATCGCAGGTCAGTAGACGATTTATCAATTGAAGAATTAGAACTCATTTTACGCATTAAAAAAAACAAGGTTCGCGAAGAACGTCTTCGAGCTTATCGTGATAGTGGCCGAGCTCTACAATCAAGCATAAATTCTGAGATGTCCGATTCCTGGTCTCCTCCTAAAAAACGTTTTCAGCTAAGCCAAATCACCAGCAGGATAATGTGGGTTGTAGAAATTGGTGCAGTATTGGGTCTGTTGTACTTGGGTTATGATATATGGCAAGCAAGAGAAACCATCAACAAAGAGGCTAAAGAGGTTATTTCTGCAGAAGCTTTTCCAACCAGCTCCCCCACTCCTATGATCACAGCAGTTGTGCTCCCCGGCGGCCACATACCACCTACAGACCCTGGTGGTACTAGATTCAATGAGTCCGAAATACCGGAAAACTTAAGACCAATGATTCAATCACTGCCTGTAATCATTATTCCTTCTCCAGAAGCTAAACAAGCTTCTAGAATTATGATTTCTACTATAAACGTTGATGCCCCTGTTGTTCAAGGTGACGGATGGGAACAGCTTAGAAGAGGAGTGGGTCAACACATAGGAACATCTAATCCTGGTGAAAACGGAAATCTAGTGCTATCTGCTCACAATGATATCTTTGGTGAAATCTTTAGAGATCTTGACAAACTGTTGCCAGGTGACGAAATTAATGTAAGCACCATGGGGCAACAATACACTTACCTAGTGACTGACACCTTAATTGTAGAACCTACCGAAGTTAGTGTAATGAACCAAACAAAAACACCTACTATAACCTTAATATCCTGTTATCCTTACTTGATCGACAACAAAAGAATCGTGGTGTTCGGTCAACTACAATAGTTGTATTCTGGCCCTGTACGAATTCTTACTCTAGATGTATCATTGTCATTGTGTAAAAAATTTAAATTTCATAATTACTAAACGGTCATAGCTTTGAGCAAACGAAAAACTAGAAAACAAAGAAAAAACCAACCCAACCGGAAACTTTCTGCTGCACAAAATATTCCTGCGCTTTCCAGGATTCGTGCTCGTGAATCTGTTCCAACTAACCATTCATATGTTATCAAAGACTTAAAACGCATTGCCTTT
>CETB01024408.1_pt1 | contig 13114 bp, 7 predicted proteins | sample 356381 | NCBI WGS metagenome assembly CETB01 (sample SAMEA2622545, study PRJEB7988) | marine metagenome | biome: marine biome (ENVO:00000447); feature: deep chlorophyll maximum layer (ENVO:xxxxxxxx); material: "saline water (ENVO:00002010), including plankton (ENVO:xxxxxxxx)" | depth 155 m | reverse complement strand
TTTTCATATCAACCAGGTCAAGATAACGATAGATTTGATAAGACAACAATACATGTATCAACAGGTGTACACTTCATTGATAACAGACCAGGTTATCAAATAGACACCTCTGGTAATATAACTGACATAAATGGTAGTTCTCAATCCATATCTGAATTTTCAATAGGCACAAATTTTGATATTCAGGATCCAGCAAACGTTTTACATATATTCAACTCTGCAGAAGGTGGTGTTATATTACCAAGAGGTACATCTATTATAGGTGCTGACCTAAGAAAGACAAAGATAAGACCAAAATACATACCCGATCCTAATAACAATAGCATACCGAGCACTGCAATATTCCGTGTGACAGGTGGATGTTTCTTCTTTGGATTTACATTATTTGATGGTGACCCTGCTGACAGAGTATTCAGAGACTTCACATCAAATACATATAATCCAAATTATTCACACCATAAACTTACCTGCTTTGAGTATGCTGATGGTATCAATCAAGTAGGAAGTAGTGGTAACACTGACTTAGACATGTATTATGCTAAGTTGACCAGAGCTTATGGTACTAACTCTGGACGTGCACTACCAGTTTATCCAGCGAATAAAGATTTTCAGAAGATACCTGAAGAGATGAAGATTGTGGGACCTGTCTCACAGATAGGTGCCATTGAGATTGAGGACATATTCTCTGGATCTAATTCTACTGATACTACAGCAACCAGAATTGTTACTGTAATAACAAAAGAATCTCACAATTTAGCTGCTGGCACTGCGATATTAGTATCCGATGTGAACGCTAGTGGTAATAACGGTGATGAGTATGATGGAACTCATGTGGTAGCACAGGTTATAAACGACACCACATTTACATATTCATTATCAGTTGTACCTGCAACCACAGCATTACCTAATCTTACTGGTATCAACCCTTCAGTTGTACCTGAAAGTGATACTATAGCGTCAGCATCACCATATATCTTCAACTGTACACTTAGATCAGTGTTTGGAATGAATGGGTTGCATGCTGATGGTAACAAGGCAACTGGATTCAAATCTATGCTTGCTGCTCAGTTTACTGGTATAGGACTTCAAAAAGATGATAATGCATTTGTCAAGTATAATACCACATCTGGAGTTTATGAAGACCAAGCGACTCTTGGGTCATCTACAACACTACACGTTGATAGTCTAGCAAGATTCAAACCAGAATTTGAAAATTTCCATATCAAAGGTTCAAATAAAGCGGGTCTACAACTTGTTTCAGTATTTGCGATTGGATATGCGAAGCACTTTGTTGTAGAAACTGGTGCTGACTTCTCACTTACCAACTCTAACTCAAACTTTGGTGCTTTAGCACTCGAAGCAAATGGTTTCAGAGATGAGGCGTTTACGAAGGATGATAAAGGTTTTATAACTGCTATAGTTCCCCCACAGAAAAACCTTGCAAAAGATAAGACAATTAACTATTTGTCTATCGCCACAGGTCTTACCACAACAACTGCAGGTGACACTAAATTATTCATTAGTAAATTCACCAGCAAAGGAAATCCACCACCTGCAACATCATCAGGTTTTATAGTGGGTAACAAAGAGGGTGATACAATTTCTTGTAATATTGAAAATGTAATTGAGACAGCGAATATATTGATGCCTACACCACAGATTCCTGATGTTGGGGTGTCTGCAAAGAAAGTTGTAAGAGTTGGGCAAAACTCTGGTATTAATAGTATAACATCTGGTCTCTTCACTCTTGAAACATTTCACCAATTATTACCTGGCGAGTCTGTAAGAGTTATATCAGAAAATGGATCACTTCCTGATGGATTGGAAAATAATAGAAAATATTTTGCTGTTACTACAGGAGTTGGTACACATCAGGTCAAACTTGCAAATAGTAGAAATGCTGCTATCAATGGAAATGCAATCACTGGAATAAACAACTTAGGTGGTAAACTTTCTATCATATCAAAAGTTGATGATAAAAAACCAGGTGATGAAGGGCATCCTATACAATATGATGATACAGCAGGTGGATGGTATCTGAATGTCGGCACTGCAAGTGGTTTGTCCACATCAATTGCAACTAATGCACTTGCTTTAGCACCTGAGACACCTACTACCACATTGATAAGAAAGTCAGATGACAGGGTAGATTTAGAAAAAATATACAGATTCAGATACTCAATACCAGAGGGATCATCTCTTGCTGCTGAACCTACAAATGGTTTCGTAATACAAGATAGTGCATCGGTAATTGATGATAGTAAATTCCAAGATGATAATGCATCACTGACATCTGATACAGATCTAAGAACACAGAATAGTATTATAACAGCATCATGGGGTTCTAATGTTGGTATTATAACAACAAAACAACCACACAATCTAAATGTAGGACAACCTGTTGAAATTAAGAGATTGCGAAGTGCAAATAATACTCTTGGTTTAGAGGGTCAAGGATTCAACAGATTGTTCACAGTTACCTCTGTAGAAGATCCAAAAACCTTCAAGGTAGGTCTTACTACAGATCCTGGTGCTGTCACTAAAATAACCAATATTCCATATACCCAAGTTGATAGAACTGTAGTTGGTTCGGGACGTACATTTAGTCCATTCTTCACTAGAAAAGACTTCGGTCCTGATTATCAAATCTTCACTCAAGAAACAGTACAAAGATTTGCAAAATCATCACAAGATGGGATTTACGACCTTACAATACTAGGTTATCTTAATTCTGCAAATGTTTCACCATTTACAGATCAATCTATAAAATTTGGGCAAGATGTCAACGACTTTAGACCTAGAATCAATAGAGACACGGGGGATGATGATCCTGATGCAGCAGTTAGTTTTGCTTTAAGAGACAAGATTGGTCAGGTAAAAACAAATGATCTCTCTAAAAGCATAACAAAAGAAACTGTATTCAATTTTGTTGAGAATACTGGTGTTGGATTAGGTATCACTGCAGCGACTGTCACTGGAGCAGGTGCTATAAAAGATCTTACTATTGACCTTAACAGGGGACATAATTTCAATGGTATCGAAACAGTTACTAATATCACAGGTGGTTCAAACTATGGTACTAACAGTGGTGCTGATGAATTCTATTTCAGTGTAAATCTTGTTGGAGGCACAGGTCAAGGAGCGACTGCTGATGTAACTGTGGGAGCAGCTGCAACAATCACCAGCATAGACATTGTTGACGCAGGTTCTGGATATGCTGTAAATGATACTCTTACTATAAAGGGAGTTCCCTTCATAGCACCAGGTACTGATTGTGAGGTGACAGTCAACACAATTGACAATAAGGTAGGTGATATTATGCAGACTGTTGGTATAGGATCAACAGCGTATAATGGTATCAATAAAATATCTCAAATCACTGAGAAGGGAAGATTTACCTTTAGAGGTAAAGCGGTTGGTGACTTCTCAACACCTGGCGGTTTTGCTTATCATGTAGGTGTGTCTACACAGATTACAAATATTGTTCATGATACCATAAGTGGTATTGCAACGGTCACATTGTTCCAAGATATAGGTTTGAGGCGTGGAGATCTTATTGTAATCAATGATGCCAACTCGGAATATAATGGAACTCATGTAATTGAAGATAGGATAGGGTATGGATCATCCTTGTCAGTCAACATAGGGGCAAGTTCCTCACCTGCTTTCAGTGGTTCAAGTGCCTATGCACATGATGCAGGTATATCAATGAGAGCATTCAACCAGAATGTTCCAATTTACGGTGGTCATACCACAGTAATTGATACATCAATGTCTGAGACCACAACAACGATAGGACTACAAAATAAAAATATGTTCCGTCGTGGTGATTACATCATGATTGATGAGGAAATACTTAGAATCGCAAATAAAAATTGTACTGAAGTTATAAGAGGATTATTTGGAACTCTTTCAGTTTCACATCTTAGATTCAATGCTGTCAGAAAGATAAAGGTACTCGCTGTAGAGAATAGAAGAAACTCTATTATACGAGCATCAGGTCATACCTTTGAGTATCTTGGTTTCGGACCAGGTAACTATTCTACTTCATTACCTCAGACTCAAGATAGAGTATTGAGTGATGATGATCAACTATTTGCTCAGTCTATCAATGTCAATGGTGGTTCTGTTGTATACACGGGACTGAATGACAAAGGTGAGTTCTTCGTAGGAAGGAAAAAAATTGATGCATTAACTGGTGAGGAAGAGTCAACAATCGTACAGATTGATCAATCAGCAGTATCAAATAAACTCGCATCCTCTGTAAGTTTTGATGATGTGGTGGTGAAAAATAGTTTGAGTAGTGAAAATGATACTGAGATAATTGATCTCAAGTTGAAAGGAAATAGAAGTGGTGGTATAGGACAATCACTTTTACTCGGTATATCACAGAATACTCCTACAAGTAGTGTAGATAATATTTTATTTGCAACATCATTTGATAGGGGTGGATATCTTGGTTGGGTTAGAACTACAGACTCAGGTCAACCATGGCAGAAGTTTGGTCCTATTTCAAAAGATGCTAATACTGAGCATTATGTTATTGACAAACTTGCTATCGGTCAATCAGATGCAGGTACAGGAAAGGTGCTTGGTGTTTCAGGTGATGTTACCATCACTGGTGGTATAGAAGTGTCAGGAGTGACCACAAGTGGTCAACTCGTAGCTGGCACTGCTAAAGTATCTGATCTTTCCTCTGGTAGAGTTGTAATTACAGGCACTGACGGTGAACTAGAAGATAGTTCATCTCTCACATTCTCAGGTGCCACACTTACATCAAACACACTCAACGTCACAAACACTGTTACTGCTACGAACGTATCAGCATCAGGCACAGTGCAAGGTGAACATCTAAAATCCACTGATGATGCTGAGATTACAGATGATTTGACTGTGGGTGGTGATGTATCAGTATCAGGATCACACACAGTTTCAGGTAATATTCAAGCAACTGGACAAGTATCTGGAGGATCAGCAAGTATAACAGGAACTGCAACCGCTAATGCTTTTGTAGGTGCTGGTACGATACCTGTTGGTGGTATTATAATGTGGTCTGGAGCATCAGTGCCCTCTAATTTTGCACTATGTGATGGAAATGCAGGTACCCCAGATTTGAGAGATCGATTTATTGTTGGTTCTGGTAGTGCGTACACTATCGGTGACACAGGTGGTTCTAAAGATGCGGTTGCTGTAGCACACAGTCACACAGTCACAGATCCAGGTCACAGTCATACTCAATCTGGTGGAGGAACACAGGATGATGGTGGTAGCAACGTACCAGGTTCTACAAGTGGGGGATCTCAGAGCAATATCAATGATGCCACAACTGGCATTTCTCTTTCATCTGGTGGTGTTTCTGGAACTGACAAAAACTTACCACCATATTATGCATTAGCATACATCATGCGTATCTCTTGATAAATACAAATACTAAGGAGTATAATAGTAGATGGCATCAGTAAATAAAAAATTTGCTGTAGAAAAAGGTCTTGAAGTCGGTGATGACGCACTGGTTGTCGATGCTGATGGTAGAAAGACTGGTATAGGCAAAACTGATCCCAAATTCGGATTGGATGTTGCTCTTACTGCAAATTTTGACGGAATAGTTGCAGCGTCTTCGGTTGGTATTGGTAGCACTCAACCAGAAAAAGATGTCGATATTAATAAAGATACTATAATAAGAAAGAAAGTATTTGATTCATTTGGTTCTTCTGGTACTGCAGGTCAGGTTCTTACTAGCACAGGAACTGGTATCTCATTCTCATCTGCTGCAAATTTAGAAGGATTAGCATCAGATGGTACCAAGACTCTACAATTCAAGAAGGCAGATGGTAAGTTTGGCGGAGCAGCAACCTTTGTTTATGACAGTGCAAATGATAGGGTAGGTCTTGGCACCACAGGTCCTGAATATCAATTACAAATTTCAGGTGGACAAGTTCATATTGAGAGTCAATTTCTTGATAGTAATAAGACTGTTGGTGTTGCTAAATCAGTCCTTGCATCTACTGCAGACGGTAAGACAATATGGGTTCCAAAGGGATCAGAAATAGCAAATGTCATTTTCGTATCTGAGAATGGAGATGATCAAAGTGATGGGTTATCGCCAGGTACAGCTAAGAGAACTGTTGGTGGTGCAACAAGTATAGCAGTTGCAGGTAGTAATATAAGAGTAGCAGCAGGGATATATCAAGAAAATAATCCAGTCTTTATACCAAGAAATGTCACCATAGACGGTGATGACATGAGGAATACACAGATCATACCCTCAAATGCAGGTAAAGATCTATTTCATGTCAACAATGGTACACTGATACAGAATCTTTCATTTGTAGGTGCAGCTAATACGGGTGCTATCATAGCATTTCCCCCTGAAGGTGTAACAAATAGACATAAATTTGTTGCTGGTTATGGTGCTACAAACGCTGTCAAGGTAGGTCCTAATTGGCATACAGGTGCATCAATCACTCCTACATTTGTATCGTACGATCCACTTACAGGTATTACCACAATCACGAAATCATCTCATGGTTTGACAGTGAGTGATACAGTGGGCATTGTCACCAACAGTATAGCGTTTACCTGTGATCAGGATAGACATGCTACGATACATCCATACCCAAGACCAACTGATCCACTTGCAGGTATCTTTACTGCTATAACTGCCACAACAGATGACACCTTTACAATAAATGTTGGTGATGCTGGATCTCATAAGAGGATCGCAGGTATCATAACACAGTCACCTTATATTAGAAACTGCACGAACTTTGTTCCTAATTCGATTGGAATGAAGATTGATGGTAGTGTTATCGGTGGACTGAAGTCAATGAACGTTGACTCATATACACAGTATAATCAAGGTGGTATTGGTGTTACGATATCTAATGATGGATATGCTCAATTAGTTTCAATATTCACCATTTGTGATGAGGCAGCAATCACTGCTGTGTCTGGTGGACAATGTGATCTTAATAATTCTAACGCATCATTCGGAACTAGAGGACTTGTAGCGTCAGGTGTTGGCACAGTTACTCAAACTGGTATTATTACCAGTGTTGCTGCTGCTGATCAAAACGTTATTGAAGTTGCTAATCTTACAACAGAAAGACCATATACAGGACAGGTATTATATCTTGGAGAGTTATTCAATGGTGTGAGGGATGTAACTGTAACTAACGCAGGTTCAGGATATACAAGTGCTAATCCACCTTTAGTCACTTTCTCTAGTCCATCTGGTCCTGATGGTATCACTGCAGAGGGTGTAGCAGTTGTTAGTGGTTTTGGTAGTATAACTTCAGTTACGGTCACAGCATCTGGTTCACAATACAGGGCAGCTCCCACGGTTTCAATCGCTGCTGGTTCAGGTGTCACTGCAATAGCATCTGCTAGTTTAGATCCATCTTATTTTACCATAAATAGTACGACTCCAGTTACAGCTGGTGTTTCTACTATAACTCTTGACCAAAATCTACCTTCTAGTGTGGGCGTTGGATCAACAGTTCCTTTCGCAAGACAATCACTTATTCTTGCATCATCATACACCTTTGAATACATAGGTGCAGGTCTTACGATCAGCGTTGCACAACCTAGAAAAGGTGGTCAAACAATACCTGAAAATGAAACTACCTCTGAAGAAGGAGGAAGAGTCGTATATACATCTACTGATGAAAGAGGTAACCTCAAAGTCGGTGATGGATTTACAATCAATCAACAGACAGGTACTGTCACGGGTGAGGCATTCAACAAGAGTATTCAAGCAACACTTACACCACTTATCATAGCACTCGGAGGATCATAAAGAATGGCTGCGATTCCATTAAATAAATTCAGAACTATCACTCACACTCTGACTACATCTGCAGTGGGAATATATACATGCCCGCCAGGTGTTGCAGCGTTGATTATCTACGGAAATGTTGCTAACGTTGGTAGTTCATCATCTGTGAGATCCTTTACAGTATCACACAGCAGAAATGGGGTAGACACTGAAATTGTGAATGCAATAAAAATTCCAGATTCAGATGCCATGAACTTCATTGATGGTAGATTAGTTTTAGAAACAGGTGACATCCTGAAAATATCTGGGGATGTCAATAACACCATGAAAGGTATTATCAGTATTTTGGAGAACGCTAAGTAAATGGCTAAACTGATGTCAGGAAGAGTGGGTGTGACCAGTTTTGCTGGTTTATCCACTACAAGAAATCAAACAACATCAGATCCAAACAAGTTCCTGTTGACTGGCGACATGGAACCCAACCTTGGGTTGCCAGCAGATAATGATTATCTTCTGTTTGGTAGCACTGATGGTACAAGAAGATGGGATGTCTTTACACCATCAGGTGCTGTTGATGGTATATCGGTTCAGGACGAGGGAGTAACTCCAACAGGTTTTGCTGGATCTATCACCAAGATGAATTTCAAGGGTGATGGTGTTATAGTAACACAAGTCAAAGAAACTATTGGTAGTGCGGAAGTAGGTGTTGCAACAGTTACAATTCAGAGATTAGGAACGACATATATTGATCAACAGGAGTTTGCAGGTCAAACTCTTTCAGGAATCACCACTGTCAAGGTGGGTGCAGGTTTATCCTTTGTAGCACTTGCAGGTCATACTGGTATAGTGTCAATATTCAATACTGCAGACGCTAAATTTACATTCCTCGATGATAGTGGACTTATATCAATAACAAATGTTGGACAGATTAGAGTAGGTGCAGGTCTTACACTTACAGATGGCGGCTCAGTGGGTATTGCATCCATCAGTCCAACTGGTCAATTTGAACATGTCAATGCGAGTGGTATCATAACTGCATCTAATGGTTTTGTAGGTAATGTAACTGGTAATGTTACTGGAAATACGAACGGAACACACACTGGGGCAGTGAATGGTAATGTGACTGGTGATTTGGTGGGTAATGTCACAGGTAATGTGACTGGAGATTTAACTGGAGATTTCAACTCTGGAATATCAACTGTCACTGAATTGAGAGCGACCACAATCAACGCCACTGGTATTATAACAACATCACAAGGGTTCGTAGCACCTGTTGGCAGTTTCGGATTTTTAGGATCGCTGGTGTCTTCAGGTATATCGACTGTTGCATTTTTCAGTGGTACTAACATAAACATCAGTGGTATTGCAACTGCTGCAGGTGGATATGTAGCTCCTTCTGGGGGACAGGGATTTGTTGGAAATTTGACGGGTGATAGTACTGGTAATATAAACTCTTCAGGAGTTTCTACCACAACTTACCTACAAACAACTCATGTGAATGCGAGTGGTATTATAACTGCATCAAATTTTGTGGGTGCTGTGACTGGTGCTGTGACTGGTGCAGCGACTCAACTTACTTTGACAGATGAGTCAGCAGACAGCACATGCTTCCCAATATTTGCAGGTGGTGCCACTGGTGATCAAGCACCACTGACTGATTCTAGTGCTTTATTATATAATTCAAGCAATGGAACATTTACTGCTGCCATTTTCAGTGGTTCAGGTTCGGGACTTACAAATGTCCCAGCTGGTGAACTTACAGGCACATGTTCTGCAGTTGATGGATCTGCACTGACAAATGTTGAGGCAGCAAAAGTTGATCTTACTGCTACAAATACAACGAATGCTACATTCTTTATAACATTTGTTGACACTGCCACAGGAACTGAGGAAGTAAGGACTGATACTAATCTAACGTATAATCCAAACTCAAATACATTATCGGCAACCACATTCAATGGTAACGCCACAGGATTGACAGGTAACCCTACTGTAGCGATTGGTGAAGCAACTGTTGCAGGTAACATTATACCAGATGCCAATGGTACGAGGGATCTTGGTGCCAATGGTACAAGATGGGCAAATGTTTTCACCTCTGACTTACACTTCTCAAATGAGGGTGGTCAAAATGATGTTGACCAGACTTGGGGTGACTGGACTTTACAGGAGGGAGAAAATAATATCTTCCTACTAAATAATCGTAATGGTAAAAAATACAAAATGAACCTCACTGAGGTATAAATACAAACGATAGGATTTTAACGAAAAACCAATTATGTCTAGAGCTAGAGAATTAGCCAAAGTTGGTGGAAAGAATCAACAAGTGCTCGCTGGATTGAGTTCACACGTTGGTGTCTCAACCTTCCTAAACAATGTACATATGTTCGCTAACCTAGATGTAGGTGGTAACGTTACTGTGACTGGCACAACCACATTTAATGGTGGTACACTAACACTTGGCGATGCCAATACAGATAATATAGTATTCGGTGGAGAAATTGATAGTCACATTATACCAGACGATGATGGTACATATGACTTAGGTTCTTCCACAAAAGAATGGAAAGATTTATTCATTGATGGCACAGCACACATTGACACCTTAGATGTTGATGGTAATGCAGGGGTCATTGGTGATCTGACCGTAACAGGCACAACCACTCTGAGTACGAAATTAGCAAGTAGTAACCTTGCAAACTCAGGTGTATCGGCTGGAACATATGGTAGTTCTACTGCTATTCCAATTCTAGTTGTAAACGCTCAAGGTCAGGTGACTTCGGCAAGCACAACTGCAGTTGACAGTACAACAATTGAGCAGTTGAATACATCTGTTGCATGTACTGACACAGGTACGAACGGATTGGTCACTATCACTGTTGATGGATCAACAGTTGCGGTGTTTGATCAAGCACTGCTAACTGTAACTGGTAATATTTTACCCGACGCAAATGGTACAAGAGACCTCGGTGCGAGTGGTACAAGATGGCAAAACATCTACACCTCTGACGTTGACCTAAACAATCAGGCAAAAGGTGGAAACACAATTGATGGATCATGGGGGTCATACCTTATTGAAGAGGGTGAAAATGATTTGTTCTTGAAGAACAGAAGGTCTGGAAAGACTTACAAGTTCATGCTTCAAGAAGTATAAATAACAAGGAAGGAGAATTTTATCTAAATGGCAATCTTCGGAAATGCTGCTAATGCTAATGTTACAGTTGACCCAGCTGCAGGTAATTATGGTTCTAGTACCGCAATTCCTATCATAACGGTTGATTCAAATAAAAGAATTAGTGCAATAAACACAACTGCACTGACATTAGATGCTTCAGTAAACACAAACTCAGCTTTAGGTGCGGTGGGTACCTACGGTTTCTTGATGCAAGCATCAGGAAATACAGCATATAATCCAGGTCAAACACTCGCAGGGTCAAGTTTGAGATATGCTGATGCAACTGGAAACGTATCAAATAATGTGACTCCAACAGGAACGTGGAGATTGATGGGTTACGATTCTGGTGCACCAAGAACTAACACAGGTGCAGGTTCTGGATCTGGTTCTGGATCAGGTAGTATTTCAGGTAACGTTGTTGGTGATGCTGCAGCAGCAAACCTAAACATAGATGGTAATACAACTGGTACATTGCAAGGTGGTAATGTTGATGCCAACATAGCACTTTCATCTGGTAATGCTCAAGGTAATACAAACGTCAACGTTTCAGGTAACATTTCTGTATCTTCACACACTCACGATGTCAACTCGTTCTTTTCTCACTATACTGGTTTACGTCAATTTAGTGCAAAATCAGCGACTGCAGGTGGAAACTTCTCTGGATCAGGTACCGTATCTCTTAACAATATAGCTGTTGCAGGTAACGTTGCTACATCTAACTTGGGAGTTTCAGGTAATACAGCAGTTACAACTGATAACTTGAATGTCGTAGGTAACGTGACAACAGATAATTTGAACGTTGCAGGTAATGCGACGGTGAACGTCAACACTAACGTAAACGTAAACACAACAGTTGCTTATCCAGCTTCATTGTGGATGCGTACAGTATAAATAAAACACGAAGGTATTAAGAACTATGGCGAGTTTCACAATAGTCAAAGCAAGAAACCCAGTTTGGGCGAATGACGACAAAAATGCTGTGACTCTAGAAGTTGATTTTCAGGAGATTACCGATACAGAATACATCTCGTTCACTGCTGCTCCTGAAGATAGTGAAGAGCACTCTCGTACGCTTTATTCTAATGCAGTAAATGGGGATTATGGTACCGTTGAGGATTATCAACATCATAGATTATGGCACCCTATTGACCAAACAACCGTAGATATATCACAAGTTGGTTTAGTTCAAATTCTTTTAGAAAAAGGTTTGATAGATGATTATGATGTGGACGCTATCTTGGTAGAAAACACAGAAACAGTCGCTTTTGCTCGTACTACTACCGATTCTTCTATGAACGGTATGTGGGATGGCAGATAACACCCTATTCAGAAGTCAATGATTACAACAGAAGGACCAGCAAGACCAAGAAAAGGTATTGGTGTACAAATTGCCACCAACGCTAATGGTGGTAAGTTAGTCAAAACTGGTCAACCCATTAATTTTACACCATCTGGAGATAGTGGTGTACTCCCACAAACTTATAATGTGGGACTTGGATCTACCATGCCAACTGCAGCGTGGGTTGATTGGACTGCAGAACAATGTGTTACAGCAGGGGTGAATACATCATCGATGGATCCATCTAAACCAGATTCTACACAGAAAGTGCAAATAAATGTGCCAGCAGCAAATATTGCTACAGTTGGTTTATATGGAAGAACTAAGGGGTCAGGTATGATTGGGTTCTTTGAGTTATATGAGAGTCAGGATGATAGAAGAACAAGACATGCAGCGTTGAGAGCAGCAGGGTTTACTCCACCATTCCCAAGAGCAGATAGATTCTATAAAAACCAACACCAAGGGTCAGTGCAAGTAGGTTTACAAACATCCCCACATAATCTGAAGGAATAGATATATAAACTGATTTCTTTATTATGGCAGACAATTCGGATAAGTGGCATCATACCATGTGTAGGTATCTGGGATTAAACCTAGATACCTATTTTGATTTTGGCATTCTGCCAGGTGTATGTAGAGAGGCACTAGGAAGAAATGATTACATTTATACTAAGACTGGCACGTTCAATAGTAATAAAGTATATGCATGGTCAGATTATCATTATAAAAGATTAGTAAAACAAAAAAGAGGTGTTATACCATATTACGGTACAGCACCATTTTTATGGGAACTTGGTAAGATAGCATACGCCCAAGAGAATACGCC
>CETB01143442.1_pt1 | contig 13119 bp, 12 predicted proteins | sample 356381 | NCBI WGS metagenome assembly CETB01 (sample SAMEA2622545, study PRJEB7988) | marine metagenome | biome: marine biome (ENVO:00000447); feature: deep chlorophyll maximum layer (ENVO:xxxxxxxx); material: "saline water (ENVO:00002010), including plankton (ENVO:xxxxxxxx)" | depth 155 m | reverse complement strand
CTACAGCCGGCCGCTCTGGCCAGTCTGAGCTAAGGACGGTATTACGCCGATTAGTGGCCACTATTTGTTTCTTCTTCTAAATCATCAAAGTTTACGGAAGCTAATTCAAGTTTAGAATAATATTTTCCATATTCTAATGATTTAACTATAAAGATTAAACATAGGACAATCATAATTGCGATTAATAGGTATGAGACATATTCCCAATATTGCCCAGATTTAAGAAAAGGTAATGTAGCAAATGCATTCCAAGCAGCATGCATTGCAAATCCAAAAATATAGGCATAAAATAAGTATTTATTCATTGACTTCCCCATTTGTTTTGAGTAAGCAATTGCAAAACCAATGGCTGCAGGACCTACAGCATGTAGAACAGTAGATCCAATACCTCTTACAAATGCATTAATTGTCCATGCATCAGATCCATACCACAATAAAATAAATAATTCATATAGCATATTTTCAATAATCGCAAATCCCATTCCACATGCTACCCCATAGAGTACACCTTCATAAGGTGTTTTTAGCCTTTTTATGATTAATAGTAACCCGACTGGTTTCAATAATTCTTCTACGAATGGGGCTATAACTGAGACTAAAATAAGTTCAGGCGTTCCAAAATTTCCCTTTCCAAGAAGCGCATCCTGATTAACATCTACTATTCGAGATCCAATGTCATTCAATAAACTAGCAGGTAATGTAGAGAACATTCCCCATGCAAGAGCAATCAATACAAGTCTCTGAGGTTCGGGTGAGGTTACAGTCCGAGAATAGATGTAGCTTACCCAAATCAATCCAGGGAAGGCAAATGCAATAATAAATGCAATCGGGAAAAGAAACAGGAATGGTCCTCTTTCAGTCAACGCAATTAGTCCTAGAGCTAAAGACATTAGAAATAAAAAGAATAACATCCCTGATTTGGGCAGCTGCAAAACTTGTCTTTGAATAGTTCCTAGCTTGAAACTGACTTCTTCAGGTACTGGTTTTATTCCTCCCCAATCTAAATCTCCTTTTTCTTCAGCCTTACTGTAAAACAAATCTCCTGTTTTTGAGCTATATTGGCCCGGGTATTCAGGTCTGTAACTTTTTTCCGAGGTATCATCAATTTTTGATTCCATATTTTTTGTATATGGTTTTTGATTAGTAGTTACATATCTAACTGGTGCAGGCATTTTTTGTAATATTGCAGCAATAATCAAACCTCCAGCAATCATTAGAATTATAATTAGTAATCCCATAAATGGAATTTCAGGCAAAGACATTGTATTTCCATCGTCCATAGAGATAGGTCCTACGATGTACAAATATCCTAATTGTCCGCCCATGATTAACAGCAGGTTTGCCATAATCAAACCATAAACTTGGAAAATAGCAGTATATTTCACAAAACGCTATAGGGAAGCTACAGTTAAGACATATCCCTAATTGAGTTAATAGATTCTTGTTTCGCGATCTCAATAATGGCTTCAGTATCTCCAACTCCATTATATCCTGCAGCACCAGGATGCCCTCCTGATGAACCTTCATTTATTTCACATATCTTTTCTAAAATTTTAGTAAGATTAAAGCCCTGAGAAACAATTCGATTTGACGCTCGTGTAGATAAACGCATTTCCCCTTTTTTGTTACTAGAACCTACGAGTGCAATATCAGCACCTAATACTATCAAATGTCTAGCACTTCCTGATTCAAATGATCCGACAATACTAGTTGCAATAATCCATTTTCCATGTTGAATCCATTTCATGTTCTGAGCAGCTTTCAAAAAAGTAACTTTTTGGATTAAGGGCCGTTCACTATCCAATAGAGTAATAACTTCCTGAGGTTCAGCCCCATTATCACATAGTATGCTTGCAGATCCAAATGTTTCATTATTTGCATGTCTAAATTGGCCAGTATCTGTATAAATCGCAGCAAGTAGTACATTAGCACACTTTTTATTTATTTTCAAATCTAATTCTTTAATTATTTGAATGATTATTTCAGCAGTACTTGTTTTGTTTGGTTGATGAATAATTTCAGTGTTTGGGGGCCATCCTTCAATTTTTGTATGATGATCGATAACTATGATATGTTTTGTTTTAGGAACTGGACCACAGTGTTCAGGATTTGGACTGTCTAAGGCAATAACAGTACCATCCCATTCTTTGGGAGCTTCTAATGTTATCTCAGTTTCATTAGATTCAGCAACTTTTTGTCCATGAGAGCTAACTCCATCAGGAGCGCAAATTATTGAGTCTTCAAATACAGTTTGTAATGCGATAGCTGAAGCGACCGCATCAACATCTGCGTGATGATGAATAAGTAATAATAATTTTTTTCCAAATAATTCTCTGGAAGTATCATTCAGAAGCATTTTGATTTTTATTATCCTGTAAACCTTGAACTATAGGTGTTAATTTTGCTTGCATAGCCGTAATTTCATCGTTCATTTTTTCTATTTGACTTTTCAGACTCTTATTCCTAATTTCTAAAGTTTCTTTTTCATCTTTCATTTCCTTTTTCAAGTCTTTAACATTTTCGACTTTTTGCATTATTGAGCCTATTGCCCTATACAAGGTATTTTCTTCATTACTATTTTTAATTTCATTTAATGTTCTTTCAATTTCATTAATTGACATTTCAATTTGAGAGGTTTGTTGTGTGAGTGCTTGCACTTGTTGTTGCATTTGCTGAAAAAGGTTAATTTTTTCTTGAATATTGTCTTCAGTTATTTCATCCATTATCTATTACTCCATCAGCACAATAAGCCCATCCTAAAAAGGAATTAAGTGCAGCTCTTAAACTGGTAAAATCTTCAGCTTCAATTTCTATTTTCACCTTCTCACCAGCCGGGATAACTTCAACCTCTACTTTTGGAAGTCCATTCTTAGCTTCATCCATTAATGCTCTAGCAATGTGTTTAGAATTTGACCCCATTTTCAAGCTAACTTGAGCTTTCATTAATCAGAAATTACAGTCTTTTTGGTAGATGGTCTGATTTTGTAAAATATTTTCTCGCCACATACTCGGCAAGTAAGACCTAAGACCTCTAAGTCCATATCTAATCTAGTGCCACAAGAAGCACATTTGTAATTAACCATTTAGTCCTCCCTTGTTGGATAATAAGCGCCACTAGCAAATTGATAACCACAGCTATTGCACTTGTAAATTCCGGTTGATATTCTTTTTACATTCGTCTTAGAACAAGATGGACATTCAAACTTTTGCTTCTGTTTTTTCTCAACAGCACCTAAACGTCTTCGAACAGAAACACCATACCTTGGCCCAAATCTGCCAGTACTTCCAACTTTTTTTGTCCCTTGACTCATCCTATATCCCTTTTAGAGCCTCACGTAAAACATTATCGCTCTTTCTTGCAGTCTTAACTGCTTCTCTGACTTCTTCATTAGTAAAAGCTCCATTCATTCCTTTTTGAGCAGCACGTAAGTTTCCATCTTCATCATGAGCTACAGTTAATCTTGCAGTCATGACAGCTTCTTCATCGGATGTAGGATCTAATATGACAGTATCACCAAGTTTTCCAAAAGTGCATGAAATAGGCCAGCATGTGACTGGTAAATCTACGTCTTCATCAGCAACACCGTGCTGAACATTTGGAATTTTGGCATTAGATAATGCTGCAGCTGCAGCCAATGTACAGCAATCAAATAAATTACCACCATTATCTAAAATGTGTAAATCAATGTAAACCATCCAAACTCTTTCCCCATGTTCTATACATAAAGCATCAAAATCAATCATTCTAGATTCACGTATACCTCTGTCAACAACTCTTGCTAATTCAATAGAAGCTTCACGAGGTGGGCCAGGGTCAAAGGATTGATCAGCTAAAGGAGCCAATTCAGTAGATGTAGTCATAGTTCCGCTACCAGGAGAATCTCCATATGGAGTTCCAATTAACAATTTTATTCCGCATAAAACCTTAGTTTTACCTAGGTGAACCATGGATGAGCCTTCAGCAGTATTAATCATTCCAGTTTCAATTTTTACATTTCTAAATTCAAGCACACCTCTTCCATCAGCTCTCTTTCCTTCAGCAGCTAAGGATTCCATATGCCCTTTCATTAAGTTTGAAACGCTATCGTTACTCATTTTTTACCTCCATAACTTTTGTCCAAGGCATCTCGCATAATTTTGTATAAATCCATACATCCGCTAGTTGCTAAATCCATAGCTTCTTCAAATTGGTCAGGAGTTAAGTGCCCATCTAATTGTAATAGGACGACTTCTCCAGTACTTGGGATAATAGCTAGAGGCAAATCAGCTTGTCCATAATTGTCCTCTTCTTTGTTTAAATCAAGTACAACTATATCATTAACTTTTCCAGAAGCACAAGCAGGAATCATATCTCTCATAGGTATTCCTGCATCAGCTAAAGCAACAGAAGCTGCAGTCATTGCAGCACATCGAGTACCTGCATGAGCTTCTACAACTTGCATATCTACACGTATAGATGCTTTAGGAAATTCTTCTACCATAACTACTTTCTCAAAAGCTTGTGAAACAATATAAGAAATTTCAGTTGATCTTCTATCTAATCCAGGTCTCTTTCTATCATTTACACTAAAAGGTGCCATAGTGTATCTTGCTTGAACAATAGCTCTATCAGCTTTTTGTTTATGCCTAGGATGACATTCCATAGGTCCAAATACACCTGCATAAATTTTGTTATTTCCCCATTCAAGATAACAAGAACCATCTGCATTATCTAAAACACCTGCAGTGATTTTCACTTCTCTTAGTTCATCGGGTTTTCTTCCGTCTAGACGGACTCCGTCTTTAATCAATTCCATATCTGTTTGGCCAGCCATTTTATTTCTCCAATAATTTTTCTATTTTTTTAGTTAAACCTTCTGAGGAAGCTTCTCTATCTATTGTTTCCATAGCTTTTTGTGCTTTAGATATATCTTCCCCCTTTCCATCAATCCAAATAAATCCATTTTGTCCTATTTGAATTCGAGTATTTGTTTTCTCACGGATAGCAGTAATCATAGATCCCTGTTTTCCAATAACTCTTGGAACTGCAGTAGGTTCGACTTGAACTACTGTTCCAGAGTATAACTTTCTGCAATCATCTTTCTTTAGACTTATTTGATGTGAACCGCCTGCATCTACCATGAAAACTTCAGCCCATACAGTATCACCTATTGCTAAGAAACGTGCAGTATCACCAAAAGGTACTTTCCATCCAGATTCACTGTGATGAAGTGTTGAATTAAATGCAGATCCAATATTCATTCTCCAAACAGAAGGCCCAGTTTCAGCACACACTGCAACAATTTTATCGCCTACCTTTGGATTATATCTACCTTTTATCGCGTTGACATTTACATATCCACTTCTATCATTCGAGTAACCTACAACTGATGAATATACTCTTCCCTCTTTTCTAAAAATTCCCTTACCTGGTTTACTTTTACTATCTAGTAAATCTCCAGGAAGTACGAATCCGTTAGAATTCTCACTATTTTTATTATTTTTTGATTCTTCGCTCATATGAATCACCTATTATTTTTTCAATTATAACATTCCTTTCCAAACTTAGCCCTATATGAAGATTTGTTTCTAAATTATTTTTATTTCAGCAGCCCCTTTTGTTATGGAACCTAACAAATTTTCAAGTTCATTATAAGAAGCTGCAGACATCTTTAGAAGCCCTATCCAACTTCCGTCATTTTGGTACTCTTCATTTTCTATAGTTCCAAGACTAGACATTTGGCCATAACATTTCCCAACAAATATAGCAGGAATTTTTACAGCTGCTTTAACTTTTTCAAAAGATATAGGAATTAATGGCCTTATTCTTTTAACAATGTCTTCTACTTGGCTTTCAACACTTTTTATAGGATCAAAATTATACCTAGCTTCAACAATTGCATTTTCAATTCTTTGTGGAGGATGTGCACCGCCAGTTTGAGGATTCATCGCATTAGCAACAATATGTGATAAAATCTGTTTCTTTTTTTTATCAATCATTTCTTTTTTCTGTTCAGAAGTTAATTGAATAGTACCTTCAGTTAAGATTCTTTTGTAAATATCAATCAAATTAGAGGATTCAAAGATATCATCTAATATATTTTCAGGTGCGCGCTCACCTTTTGCACTATCTGTCCAGATGCCATCTACTGCAATACTATCTTCCCAGTCAATTTCATCCCCATCTTTGAAAGCCTGCGCTTCATTTGGGTCAATTAATATTTCAAAACGATTTCCGCCAGTTTCAAGCCTGGCAATCACAGCATCCTCAAGAGATACCATTACTTAATTTTTTTAATTTCTTTACTAACTAATTCAGAGTCTAAAGTTCCAAACTCTTTTTCAGTACTGATAACCGCAATTTCAATAACTTCAGCTTTAAGATTATTTTCATTAGCTGCAGAAAGTGCCTTTAATCCAAGAGTAATAGCTTGCTTCTCGGTCATGTTTTCTTTGTAATCTTTTTCAAAAACTTCCATGACTTCATTTCTTCCAGCTCCAATTCCTCCAGCTTTGTATGCCATCATCGCGCCAGATGGATCAGTCTCGTAAAGATGAGGGCCAGACGCATCCATTCCGGCAATAAGCATTGCAGTTCCGAAAGGCCTTACTCCCCCATATTGAGTATAACTTTGTTTAAAATCGCAGAGTTTTTTTACTAAAGAAGCAATAGCTAGTTCTTCATCATAATTAAATGAATTTACTTGACATTCGACACGTGCTTTGTCAACTAAGGCCCTTGCATCAGCAACTAAACCCGATGTTGCACAGCCAACGTGTCCATCAATTTTAAAAATTTTTTCAATACTGTCAGCTTCTATTAACTTAGAGCTTAATCTTTTGTCCACTATTAATACAACCCCATTTTTGAATTTAATACCAACGGTGGTAGTCCCTCTTTTTACTGCTTCCCTTGCGTATTCAACTTGAAATAATCTCCCATCTGGAGAAAATACAGTTATTGCGCGGTCATATGCCATGTGTCCTGCTTGCATAAAAATACCTACATGCCACCGTTTCCCGCTCTAATAAAGGGTATCGGTAGGTGGCTTAATTATTAAATGAGCAGTATTTACCACACTGTGCGCAAAGTATGGATTATTGCATTGATGATGCTGGTTCCAGGTTGTTTGGATAGTACTCCGGAATCTTTGGAAGGCGTTGAGATTTCAATTTTAGCAGAGTCTTTTGTTGAAGGTGACACAATTTCTTTTATGGCGTCAGGTAACAATCCTAGCGGAGCTAAATTTTTGTGGGATTTTGGAGATAACACAGGCAGTTCGGGGAAATCGGTGAAACATACTTATGCTGATGAAGGATCCTATACAGTTACTTTAACTGTAGTAGATGAGGATAATAAAATAGGCGTAGTTAAGGAAGATATAGAGATATTGTATAGGAATCAAGTACCTGTAGCAAGTTTAGATGCAACCTATGGAGGTTCAGGACAACAAATTAAAGTTAATAGTATAGCGTTTTTTGATGGTGGAGCTTCTAGCGATCCAGATGGCGATGTATTAGAATTTGAATGGGATTTTGGGGATGGAGCGACTTCTTCACTATTAAGGCCAAATCACGAATATGTTGATACTGGAAATTATACCGTAACTTTGACAGTGACAGATCCTAGTAATGAATCAAGTACTGCACAAACTTGGGTTCTTGTTAACATAAGAACATACAGTGTTGAGTTTATTCAAAATGAAATTACAATTCCAGCATTTGCAGGCTATACTGCAGAAGGGGCAACAACAACACAAAATCATGCATATCCTTATAATCTTACATCAGTAAATTATGATTTGGAATGGGAAGAAGATGAAGATTTAGATTCTCCAGAAAACCCAGTGGTGGGCACTCTTTTTCCGGATGATTTTTCCCTTGGAGTTTCAACAAATTACCTTTTCAATTTAACAGAAAATGGAACTTCAGGTAATTTAGAACTCAACTTTGATGTTTTATCATCAATCCCTGAGGATTTAATTTTATCATTTGGTTCTGAAAATGAAGTGATGCAGCACTTATTTCAAAATGGATACACTAGTGCAAAAGGGCAAGGTTCTTGGGCGACGTCTATTACCTGTAATGATGCGCCTTCCATAGTTCCTGAAATATTTACAGAAGTAGATCAAGGTAATGATTGGATACTCTACGTTAGTTATAATTATTATGAATCAATAATTACTGAAATTTAATTATTATATTCTTCTATTTCTTCAGATGAAGCAAGTTTTGATGCTAGGAAAAGTAGAGTTTTATCAACAACATCATTATAGTCTTTTCCACCTTTTTGTTTAGCAATCTCAAGAGGTTTAATGGCACATTCGACTGCATTATCCAAATCATCAGGATTTCGTTTTAGTGAAAGATGATAATTACAAACGGCTAGATTGTGCCAAGCCCTAGGTTCTTCAGGATCTATTTCAGTAGCCTTTCGGAAGTGCTCTGCAGCCCTTTCAAGGCGTTTTTCAGCCCAAGCGGCATTGCCTAGTCTTAGATAATTTGAAACATCTCCTTTGGCAACTTTAGATGCAAATTCTCGATATTCACCACCTTTGTCAATGATGTCATTATTTTCTTGATATGAAGTAGTGCTGCTTTGGTAGCTATTCGTATAGTTTTCAGAACTACTTGAATATGCATTAGGAGTGGTTGAAGTTTCATTTTTGTCATAAACTTCCCTTTCTAAAATTTCAGTTGTATCTGGACTCGGTTCATCAAACATTCCAAACCCAAACATAGGCTCATATTCTTCGTTTTCATCAGATGAGGATGTTTCATTGCTTTCATCATGTACTTGACTTGCATCTATAGTTTCTTTAAATGTAGAAGGTGAAACTCCTTCATTTATATCAAAACCTAATATATTGTTTCCAGCCCCTGCATAAACAACATCTATCGACAAAGATGTTGAAACGCATGTAATTTCATTGTTTGCTTCAAATATTTTTTTTACTTCTCCTTTGTCATTTAATTGATAAATATTATGATCATGAGATCCCGCAAGCACCCCTCCATTTTCAATAGGCCTTACAGAGCGAACGTATCCCTTTGTTTCAAAATTCCATAATTCATTTCCTTGTAAATCTAGTGAATGAACCATGCAATCCCATCCTCCAATTAATATTGCATTATTATCTTTTTCAATATCTACATCCCATAAAGCGTCACTTCTTTGTTTTTTCCATGATAAATTGCCTTCTGAATCTAGGCAGTACAAGAATTCGTCACCACATGCTACTACATTTGCACCATTTCTTGAAACACCTACACCTACCATTGCTCTTCGAGTATCATACTCCCATAGTTTGGAACCGCTCTCTGTGAACATACATATCGAATCTCCGGTTCCAATCACAATAACTTGGCCGTTTGGATCTACCGCAAGTGACCAAATAGATTTTCCAACATTAACTTCCCATTCAACATTTCCCAAAGAATTAAACATCCTTAGTTTACAGTCTTTACCTCCGCATACTACTCTATTGCCATCCTTCATAATGGCAATGCCATAGGTACCTTCATCAATATTTTTTTCCCAAATAATGTTGCCTTCGTTACTGGCTAAGGAGATGTTTCCCCCGTTGTCCCCAAAAGCTATTTTCATTCCGTCTTCGGATGATGATATACATTTAATAGCTTCAGGAGTGTTTATTTCAAATTTGGGATTATTGGACATTAACAGTAGTAATCCATCCAAGCTCATATTTATCTCTTTTTATTCATATAATTACACAAATAAATTTATATAAAGAGCGATTGTAGTACTGCACTGAACTTAGAGCCTGTGAATGTAATTTACGGGTTTTAATTTCGCACAATTGGTGTACAAATGACAAATAACCGTATTGCATTTATGTCGGCTTTAGCTTTTGGGATATTGTCCCTTTTTTTGTTAGGTAATTCACAAGCAGCTACTTTGAATAATGCTAATTTTGAGTCTGCAGATAACACTAGAGTTGATTCTTTATCTGGCGTTAGTTTTAGTATAGAATTGGATGCAGAAGATGGAGAAACTATAGTCGGTGATACCTTCGTTGCTACTTTTGGAGATCCAGATGGAGATTGGAGTTTTGAAATAGAGTTAGTATGTACTGACGACGTTTCAAGTTGTGATGACGGCGAGTCTGATGGTGAGGGAAATGAGTTGGATGGTACTTGGAAAACACCAGATACATTAACTGCAGGCGAAACAGTTTCAGCCCCAGGAGATGAGCATATGTGGTATGGATTCGAAGTTACTACTAGCGTAGGGGACTTTTTCGTAAGTAATCAAGATACTGGAGTTGTAGTCAATACACTTCCAACACTAGACGATGATGCGGCAGTTTCAGGAGACGATATGCCTTATTCAGAAAGAACGATTTCAATAACTTACACTGATGCAGACGATCATGATGGAGTGATTTTGGTAGAAGTATGTGAAGATACAGAACCAACAAGTTGTGAAGCTGAATTTGGTTTAACAAAAGAAGATGGAGAGGATAATACCGCAGGGGCAGTATATTCAGCAACCTTTACAACTGCATTTGGTGGGGCACTCACAGCTACAGTTACAGCTACAGATGGTTTTGATTCTTCTGACGATATAAGGACTGCATCTTTTTCAGTAGATGAGGATAAACCATGGCTAGTAAATGATGCAGTAAATCCAACCTCAGCAGGTACGTCTGACCAAGTAACATTTAGTGTAGTTTATTGTGTATTCGAAGCACAGACAGGACCTTCAGTATCTGTAGATGTAGGTGGTTCTTCCCATGCATTATCCGAAGATGGTGATGCAGACGCAGGACTTTGTGTAAATGGTGTTGGTAAAAATTACACAGTATCAACTACTGTAGCATGGGCAGAAACAGCTCAAGCAGTTCAATTCTCAGCATTAAATGATGCAGACGCCGGCGATAATTTAGATTCAGATTCAGTTACTATCAATGACTTACCTACAATTGATGGTAGTTTCGTAGAGAGAGTTGGAGATAATTTCGTTATTCAAATGACAGCAACTGATGTTAACGAAGATGCTGGAGATTCACTTACAGTCAATGCATTGATAGAACATAGTACAGCACCTTTTGTAATGGCCTTTGAAGACCCTCATTACGAAGTTACAATTTCAGAAGCAGATATTATCAATGAAAGGGGAGGTCTTAGAGCAGTTACTTTCCAAGTTTCGGATTCATATGGTGAAATCGTAACAGAAGATTTCGGAGATCAAATTAATGTTACTAAAACAAGTAATTTTGATGTGGAAATTAAGGGTGGTGGAAGTACAGAGATTACTACAGCACCAGGTACTAGCACATACACTTACACCATAACTAATAATGGTAATTTTGAAGATACTTTTACAATTGCAACTAGTAGCGTTAATGCCTGGTTCTCAGTAGTTGATGATGTTACGGTTGCTTATGGAAGCACTTCAGATTTTGATGTAACAGTAACAATACCTAATACTCTTGCAGGCACTAAAGATACATGGAGTGTTACTTCAACAGCAACCAATGATGGTACAGTAGAGGATGTAGTTGTAAGTGGTTCAACTACAGTAGATACGGTTACAGGACATGATATAACAGAGGAGAGTGACCTTTCAGGAAATCCTGGAGATACAGTAACATATCATTTTACGGTTTTGAATACAGGAAATGCTGAAGAAACTTATGATTACACAGTTACTGCCAATAATGGTTGGGATGTACTTCCTGCAGGCGGTCCTTTCACATTAGCTATGGGTGGATCTGAAACAATAGTGGTTACCCACACAGTTCCAGCCGATGCAGGTGCAGGTGATGATTCTACAGTTACTTTTACAGTAGTTGGAGGATCCACTTCTGAAGTTACCACGACTGTGAATCAAGTGTATGAGTTATCAGTTTCAGCAGATACTTTAACTGGTTTGAAACCAGGAGAATCTGGCGAATTATCATTTACAATAACTAATGAAGGTAACGGTCTTGATACTTACACCATAGGATATAACGGAATATGGGCTACAGGAGTATCATCAACTACAGAAACTCTAGGTTCAGGTAGTTCTATTACATTAACAGTAGATGTAGCAATTCCAGCAAATGTAGCTAGTGGAGCATCTTCAGTTGTTGGATTGTCAGCTTCAGGTTCAATGGACACTGGCGCTAGTGATTCATATGATGTAGTAGTTGCTTCAACAACTCGTTCATTAACAATTACTGGACCGGATGCATATACTTTCAATGAAGGCACAGTAGGTCAAGGAACAGCTACAATTCAAAACAATGGAGTTTCTACAACTTTTATCGTGACATCAATGTCAGATTCAGTTAATTTTGAAACATCATCATATGTAGTTGTTGGAGGTGCAACTCAAGAAATCAGTTTCAGTATAATGGCCTCAGCTAGTGGAGATCAATCATTTACCATTTCAGATAATGTTGATTTCAACTCTGCTACACACACTTTTACCTTAACAGCTAGGACTTTCAGCACAGATATGAGCTCTTGGGGTCTTGCAGAATGTAGCAATGATGGTGTTACTTGTACATATGATGAAGACTCATGGGATGGTTCAGCATACACTAACGCAGGTACATGGACTACAAGTATGGTATATGTCGATGAGAATGCTCAAAGTGGTACACACTCATTTGATACTACAATAGCTAATACTAATCCAACAGTTGCAACACCGTCATTGAGTAATCCAGTACAAGGTACAAAACATTTCTTTTCCTTTACAATACCAACAGATTCAGACGGTACAGTTACTCATTTTGTTGTTAAGTTTGGTGATGGGGAAGAACAAACTTTCCAAGCTTCAGATTTCAGTGGACAGACAGTTACAGCAACACATACTTATTCAGAATCAGGTAACTTTAATGTTGTTGCAACAGCATATGACAATTCAGGAGGCAGTACTGAACAAACAGTAGCAGTTTCCGTTGGCGACGAAATGGTAACATTGGAGAAAGGTTATACTTACAACCTAGTTGCTTTACTTGGATTTTTCTTGTTAGGAACAATCTTATCAGGAACAGCATTCAAGATGCAACAAGGTGAAATAGCAGGTGACGAAGAAATGAACGAAAGAGACCGACAAAGACTAGAGAGTGTAGAGCGCCGCATGGAAAGTTTATCAGAGCGTGAAGAACTTATGGAAGTCTC
>CETB01019560.1_pt1 | contig 13130 bp, 12 predicted proteins | sample 356381 | NCBI WGS metagenome assembly CETB01 (sample SAMEA2622545, study PRJEB7988) | marine metagenome | biome: marine biome (ENVO:00000447); feature: deep chlorophyll maximum layer (ENVO:xxxxxxxx); material: "saline water (ENVO:00002010), including plankton (ENVO:xxxxxxxx)" | depth 155 m | reverse complement strand
TAATCTAAAAAACTTTAAGCGGGCTAATGTCAGGTTTGCACTTCTTGCAATAAAATCCAGAGCTTCTTTGTCAACGGCACCTTTCATTTCACTCAGCAGCTCTATGCCGTTGCTTAAAGAGCCAACTGAATTAACTAAATCATGGCATATTTTTGAGCCCATTAGTTCTGCTAAATGAAGTTGGGTTTTATCTGACATTTTTCTCAACCATTATAGATTGTATAAAACAATATTTTATCCATGAAACGAGCTTATGAAACTCTTAATTAAATTATTTTACAATTTCAAAGGGTGGTAGGATAATCCACACCAAATAATCTTTGTTAAATATTGTTATATTTTTATTGAAATTGAAAAAACCTAAATAAAGAGATGAAAAAAGATAAAAATAAAATAGGGCAATTAAAAGGTCGTGTTGTACGTCGGGAAGACAAGATAATAATTGCCAAAATATTATCTGATCGTCCAAAAGAGCCAGAACTATTAATAGAGTATCTTCATTTAATACAGGATAGGTATAATTGCTTACCTGCCGGCCTCTTGGTCGCCCTTGCCGATTTTATGGGTTTATCCCTAGCTGCTGTTTACGAAGTGGCCTCTTTCTACCATCATTTTGATATAGTGGAAAAGGAAGCTCATACAAATAGCCTTACTATCCGAGTTTGCAATGGGATAGCGTGCGAGATCTTAGGGTCAAAAAAGCTATATGATAACTTGCGAGAAGGAGCCAAGGATAATTACAATCTAGTTTATGCACCATGTGTAGGCGCATGTGATCGCGCACCAGTTTCTGTTGTGGGGAAAAGTCAGGTATTTTACGGAGATATCGCACGTATTAAAAAATTAAGGGATAACCCCGAAAAGGTTATATCCCTTCCACCCTATCAAGATCTCAATAGTTATAGCTCTCAGAAAGGCTACATAATATTTAATCAATTACGGGACCAAAAAATATCAAAGTTAGACGTTACTGAAATTTTAAAATTATCTGATCTCAGAGGAATGGGGGGTGCCGGTTTTCCGGTATTCAAAAAATGGGAATTTATGAGAAATCAATCAAAACCAAGAGTGCTGGTAGTTAATGCTGATGAGGGTGAGCCAGGTACTTTCAAAGATCGCTATTGTTTGGAAAATTACCCACATATCGTTCTCGAGGGATCCTTAATTTCAGCTTGGGTAAATGAGGTTGACGAAATTTATATATACTTGCGTGATGAATACCCGCAGGTAAGACAGATTTTAGAGAATGAAATTAAGGAAATCGAGTCCGCTGGCTTGTTCGCTAGAGGCCATATAAAACTTCGTAGAGGTGCAGGAGCATATATTTGTGGAGAAGAAACTGCACTCTTGGAGAGTATAGAAGGGAAACGGGGGCTGCCAAGAAATCGGCCACCATATCCTGCTGAAAATGGACTATTTGGTATGCCAACACTTGTTCACAATGTTGAAACACTTTATTGGATCACTAAAATATTACTAAATGGTGCTGATTGGTATAAGCAAAACGGTAGCCCTAGAATTTATTCTGTATCAGGCAGGGTTGCTTCTCCAGGGGTCGTAATAGCTCCATCTGGGGTGTCGGCTAGAGAATTAATTTATGATTATTGTGGCGGAATGAGTGAGGGCGAAGAATTCAAAGCTTATTTGCCAGGTGGAGCTTCGGGCGGAATATTACCCTCGCATATGTCTGATATTCCATTAGAATTTGGTTCTCTAGAGGAATATGGTTGCTTTGTTGGTTCAGGCGGTATCGTTGTGTTTTCCGGTCAGGATAATATAAAACAGATTGTATTGAATCTGTTAAGGTTCTTTGCCGAAGAAAGCTGTGGACAATGCACTCCTTGTCGTTTGGGTTGCGACAAGCTTATAAATCTAACTCAACAAGAAACGCGAGACGAAGTGTTAATTGAGGATATTATTAGTGTTATGAGAGATGCATCGATTTGTGGGCTGGGTCAGGCAGCACCTAATCCGCTATCAACGGCTCTCCGATACATGAAGAGTGATTTGATATGACCAAGACAGTATTCACTTTGGATGGAAAAAAAATAGAGGTAGATAGTGCAGAAACTATATGGAAAATTGCCTCCAGACACGGAAATAAGATTCCCCATTTGTGTTACCGAGATTCTAAAGATTATGTAGAAAATGGAAATTGTAGAACCTGTGTAGTAGAAATTGAGGGTGAGAAGGCTCTAGCCCCTTCGTGCCTGAGAAAGCCAACCAATGGAATGGTAGTCCATACAAAATCTGAACGTTCAATTAAAGCGCGAGAAATGGTTCTGGAATTACTACTTTCAAACAACCCAGAGCCTAGGGGAAACTTTAAATATTGGTTGGGAGAACTTGGAATCAAAAGCAGTCGGATGCCTGGAGAAGAAAAAATAGAGTCGGATCTTACTCATCCAGCGATGGCAGTTGATTTAAATAAATGTATTCATTGTAAGTTATGCATACAAGCTTGCCGTGAAATACAGTGTAATGATGTTATTGGTATGTCCGGCAGAGGTTCTAGTAGTCTAATAACTTTCGATATCAATGACGATTTGGGTAATAGTACCTGTGTTGGTTGTGGTGAATGTGTCCAGGTTTGCCCCACTGATGCGTTAGCAACCTTAGATGGCTTTGATCTGCAAGATGACAAGGCATTTGATCGTAAGGTCGAGAGTGTCTGTCCTTATTGTGGGGTTGGCTGCCAGGTTGAGCTGTTTGCTAAAGATGAGAAATTGGTGCATGTGGAAGGTAAAAATGGCCCGGCCAACCATTCTCGCCTTTGTGTTAAAGGTAGGTTTGGTCTTGATTATGTAAATAGTAAACAGCGACTTACTGTCCCATTAGTTAGAAAAAAAGGGGTTAAAAAAGACTCTATTCTGTCAGTAGATCCTAATTATATCAGAGCCCAATTTAGGGAAGCTAGTTGGGAAGAAGCTCTAGAATTAGCGTCACGCGGTTTTAAAGTAGGAATAAGAGAATTTGGGAGCGAGTCATTTGCTGGATTCGGTTCTGCTAAGGGGTCAAATGAAGAGGCCTATTTGTTTCAAAAGCTTATTCGGACAGGTTTTAAAACGAATAATGTGGATCACTGTACCCGTCTATGCCATGCATCTTCTGTTGCTGCGCTTCTAGAGACAATTGGTTCAGCAGCAGTAACTGCTCCCGTAATTAACTGTTTAGACTCTGATTTGATTATTGTTGCGGGAGCCAACCCAACAGTTAATCACCCGGTGGCTGCCAGTTTCATGAAGAATGCCGTTAAGAGCGGTGCGGAGATGATTGTAATGGATCCTAGATTGAACGGTCTAAAGAATTATTCTAGTCATTTTCTTCAGTTTGCACCTGGAACTGATGTAGCTATGTTGAATGGAATTATAAACGTGATAATCGAGGAGAAGTTATATAATAAGCAGTATGTTGATACATTCGCAGAAGGTTTTTCTGAGTACTCTCAGCATATTTTGAAGTATCCTCCGGAGAAAATGGAGCCTATTTGTAAAATAACTGCAACCGAAATTCGTGCTGTAGCCCGTAAGATTGCTTCGGCAAATTCTGCAATGATTTTCTGGGGAATGGGGATAGCCCAGCATACTCACGGTACAGATAATGCCCGCTGTTTGATAGCCCTAGCATTATTATGTGGTCATATTGGTAAAAAGGGGGCAGGCCTTCATCCTCTGAGAGGTCAAAATAATGTTCAGGGGGCATCTGATGCTGGGTTAATACCGATGATGTATCCAGATTACAAGCTTGTTGAAGATTTTAAAGCTAGGGAATTCTTTGAAGAATTTTGGCAAGTAGATCTTGATAAGAAAGCAGGTTTAACTGTTGTTGAGATTATGGACGCAGTTTATAAAAATGAGATTCGTTTTATGTACATAATGGGCGAAAATCCCGCAATGTCTGACCCAGATACTGCGCATGCACGCAAAGCATTATCCAAATTGAACCATCTAGTAGTACAGGATATATTCTTGACTGAAACGGCGGCTTTTGCAGATGTGATATTTCCAGCATCAGCATGGCCAGAGAAAGATGGAAGCGTTACAAATACCGATAGAAGAGTACAACTGGGAAGCAAGGTAATTAATTCTCCTGGCGATGCTAGGCCTGACTGGTTGATAATCAGAGATTTAGCAAATTTATTGGGCTTGAATTGGGCCTATGATAGCCCCCAAGATATACATAACGAAATGACCAAGTGTATGCCTTCTATGGAAAATATTCCCTGGAAGAGACTAGAAGAAGAAGGTTCAGTTACCTATCCGACGGTAGATAAAAAAACACCCGGTCAAGAAATAATATTTTCTGATGGATTTCCCACAAAAAACGGAAAAGGGAAACTTGTCCCAGTTTCTATAACTCCACCGGATGAAAAACCCGACAAGAACTACCCGCTAGTTTTGACGACGGGGAGGTTGCTGGAACATTGGCATACAGGGGCAATGACGCGGCGGGCGGCAAAGTTAAATGCTTTAGAACCTCACCCTACAATACATTTATCTCCAATAGATATTCAGAGACTTGATTTGGAACTCGGTGAGATTGTAGAAGTTAGCACTAAGAGAGGGAGGGTGAAATTAGCTGTCAGGGAAGAGCCATTTATGCCAGAAGGGCTAATTTTTTTACCTTTTTGTTATTTTGAAGCCGCTGCAAATATTTTGACTAATCCAGCTCTTGACCCAGTGGCCAAAATACCAGAACTCAAATATGCTGCTGCGCAACTAACCAAAATAGTTAGTTAACAAACAGAAGTTATTGGGGTCTATAAGCATCTTGTATGTTTTTATTTCTTCAGATATCTCAAATGGAAGAGAAAGTGGACAGACTATTTAATATTTTGCTCAAAGATATAACAGAAGAAGAAGTAAAGCATGTGATTGTTGGACTTAATTGGACTTTGGTAGAAACCAATTTGGGTGCTGGCCTTGCTTATACTCCAGCAAAAGATTTGGCTGGCTGTTATCCTATCCCTGACTCGGGCAAACTTTGTAATAGATCTCTAACGGATTTAGCTAAGCTTGTTTGGAGCAAGAATCCATTAGAAAGATGTATAGGTATGGCGGGTATTAATTCTTTTTACAATAATACAAATAAAAGGATAAGCAGTAGTAATGGTCTTGAAATAGCGTCCAGTTGGGCAGGTGAGATTACTTGTGTAGGCAGATTTCCAAGTAAATTTCTTCAAAATAAAGAAGTTAGAGTAATAGAGCGGGAACCCCTTGCTGGGGAATTTGATGAAACTCAATCTAGAAAATTACTTAAGTCTAGCTATTATTCGGTTATCACTTCATCAACGTTTGTAAACGGCACGGCTGCAAAACTGATTTCATGGGGAAAACATGGGAAAATAATGATTTTAGGTCCGGGTACGCCTTTGTGTGGCGGGTTGTTTAATGAGGGCATAAATTATTTATCTGGTTTTGTGATAAGGAAGAAACGAGAAGCGCGGATTGTGGTCTCAGAGGGAGGGGCAGTAAAGGATTTAAAAGAAGTTGGTAAAATGGTGGTACTAGAATCTAACTAATATTAATTATTGATTATTGTTTTTGCTTCTTTGAGATCGTCAGGTGAGTTTATATTAAAAAATGGATCAATAGTGGTTGTTTCAAATTCTACAAAATGGATATTATAGTTTTTAGTCCAATTATCAATTTTTCTAACGCCCTCTTTTTCAATTGCAGTATTTAGCTCGTCCATTAGTTTGATTTTCCACAGTGCACACACGGGGTGAGCCCGCCCAACTGATTTGGCACACACGATTTCTGTATTACTGGGTATCTTATATAAGCATTTTTCGACGAAATTAGTGGGAATAAAAGGAGCGTCGCAGGGAAAAGATGCTAGCCAGATAGCATTCTCAAAATTTTTCGACATCCACTCCATTCCCGATAGGATTCCAGCAAGTGGTCCTGGATAATCTGAAATAGAGTCTTTTACCACTGTAAGTTTGTAATCCTTAAATCTCTGAGAATTTCCATTGGCATTCAATATTAATTTTTCTGTCTGAGGCTTAGCCCTCTCTATCACTCTTGAAAGAATGGTTTTATTACCCAGTAAAACCATACCTTTCTCTTGTCCTCCCATTCTACGCGATAGTCCGCCCGCTAAAATGACACCTCCAACTAAATTATTCATTTTTGTCAACTCTTGTTATTTTTCTCATTCAAATCTAAGGCAGTATCATAAATAATTCGATTTTCTCCTGAGAGAGCTATAAATCTTTTACCCTTTGCTCGCCCTATAAGGGTTAAGTTTGCTTTTCTAGCCAAGCTCACTCCCCACTCGGTAAAACCAGAACGCGATATAAGAATAGGTATGCCCATATGAATAGTTTTGATTATCATTTCGCTTGTCAAACGGCCTGTGGTATAAAAAATTTTATCTTCAGGTTCTATGTTTTCTTGGCGCATGTATCCCGCTATCTTATCCACCGCGTTATGTCGCCCTACGTCTTCCATATAAACAATAGGGTGGTCTGTTTCAGCTAGAACACAACCGTGTATTGCACCAGACTCAAGATAAAGGCTGGGGGTTGTATTTATTTTATTCAATAACGAGAAAATAACAGAGGTAGAAATAGAGGTATTATAGGCAAATCTAGTTTTTTCAACATGTTCCATTAGATCTCCGAAGATAGTGCCTTGGGCACATCCTGAGGTAAGTGTTTTCTTTCTAAGTTTATCTTCGAAGTTCGTTTCATTATGAGTCCTTACTACCACCACTGCTAGGTCTTGGTCATAGTCTATACTTATAATTTTGTCTTCTGGATATAACATATTTTGATTTAAAAGGTATCCAATGGCCAAATACTCTGGGTAATCACCTATAGTCATCATAGTTACAATTTCCTGACTGTTGAGATATAAAGTAAGTGGCCTTTCTATTGTTACTTTGGTAGAAATTTCTTTGCCATTTTGATCCCGACCGACAACAGGTTTAGCAAGTTTAGGGTCCTTAGGGTTTGGTGCTATGAGCAGTTTATTGGGATCCATGATCATTCATCTTTCATAACTCATAAATAGAAGACGTTAACCTTCTCGTAACTTATTACGTAGTATCTATACGGCATTGCAGAAGCAAAAGGAGAGAGAAATGCCTACTTCAGAATATATGGCTTCACTAGCAAAGCAATACGAGACATTAAATAAGCTCATTGAAGAAGCAGAAAATTCGAACAGCCGCGGAGAAAGCATAAAATTATATTATAAGGCTCAGCAGAAAACAGCAAATATTACTGAGACTTTAGAGGAAACTCTAAATGAAGAAACCACTATAGGTAAAAGAGACGCAGCATAGTAAACCGTTGAGTGCACGGATTTCTCTTGTTTGTAAGTTGTAAATGGCCTTTTTAGCTATGGGCGTGCTATTTCGAAAAAGCTGAGCTATTTTTCAAACATTAACCTTATGAGTGACAACTTCAATAATCCGAACTATCTTAGGGCAGTTCTGCTTTAGATTCGGTTCAAAAAATACTATGCGTATAGTTTTTTGAGGTTGGTTATGGGAATAAATAAAAATCAGTTGTTAGATCCCTATGGAAGGACCATAAGTTACTTGCGAGTTTCTGTTACTGACCGCTGCAACTATCGCTGTCTATATTGTATGTCGGAAAATATGACATTTCTGCCAAAATCTGATTTGCTAACCTTAGAAGAACTTGAGCGGCTCTGCGTAGCATTTATTTCACGTGGGGTTGATAAAATACGACTTACCGGGGGAGAGCCATTAGTTCGTCGAAATATAATGACTCTGATTAAATCGTTAGGTTCTTTCATAAAAACAGGGATGCTTAATGAATTAACACTAACCACCAACGGAAGTTTGCTAGAAAAGTATGCCGAACAATTAGTTGAAAGTGGTATAAGAAGAGTAAATGTCTCATTAGATTCGTTAGTTAGGGAAAAATTTACAAAAATAACCAGATGGGGGACACTTGAGGAAGTGATGAGTGGTTTGTCTGAGGCAAAGCGGGTAGGGCTAAAAATTAAAATTAACACCGTAGCTTTAAAAGGTTTTAATGAGGACGAATTTGACAGCCTTATTAGTTGGTGTGGTGAGCAGGGGTTTGACCTTACATTTATTGAAACCATGCCTATGGGAGAAATAGAGCAAAATAGAGTAGATCAATACATACCATTAACGCTAGTTAGAGAGAATATCGAAAAAAATTGGAAATTAGATGAAATCAGTTACCGTACAGGTGGTCCGGCAAGATATGTCAAAGTTAGAGAGACAGGTCAAAGACTTGGTTTCATTACACCACTAAGCCACAATTTTTGTGAGGACTGTAATAGAGTTAGAATTACCTGTACTGGTCAACTTTATATGTGTCTTGGTCAAGATGACCGAGCTGATTTGAGAACACCACTCCGTAAAGATAGCAGTAATATCTCAGTTTTATCTGCTATAGATGAGGCTATCGGGCGAAAACCAAAAGGACATGATTTTATTATTGAGAGGGGAGTTTCTAAACCTGCAGTTGAAAGGCACATGAGTGTCACAGGGGGTTAGTGGAGAAAAATAGCTATTGTGTTCGAATTAAGAGATAGATTAACGTCAATTTTCTATTATAAAAATTTTAAGTAAGACCACCTGAGCAAGATAATTTATGAAGTTTAAAAATATTTCAGTTATTGCTGATAGCCATGCTGATGCTCAGAGCGCATCAGCCTTGTTAGCAAAGAGTATAAAATCTGTCCCGGCGGATAATGCAGACGTTGTAATAGCGTTGGGTGGAGATGGTTTTATGTTGTCTACTATTCATAGTTTTATAGGTAAGAACATACCTATATTTGGAATGAATCGTGGCTCTGTAGGTTTCCTCATGAATGAGTTTAGAGAAAATGGGGTAGTGGAACGTCTTGAGCGAGCAGAGAGTATTAAACTCAGACCTTTAACAATGACAGCTAAGTCTGCTAATGGTAAGTCAAAGTCTGCTCTAGCTATAAATGAGGTTTCTCTTTTAAGGCAAACCCATAGGGCCGCTAAGCTCAGAATTTTAGTTGACGGGGTGCTGCGCATGGAGGAGCTGATTTGTGATGGAATAATTCTCTCTACAGCGGCTGGAAGTACCGCATATAATTTATCAGCAGATGGCCCAATTTTGCCATTGGGCGCTCAGTTGTTAGCACTTACACCCATTAGTGCTTTTAGACCACGTCGTTGGAGAGGAGCGTTGTTACCATTAAAGTCAACAGTTAAAATAGAAATGATAGATCCTGAATTGAGACCAGTTAGTGCTGTAGCAGACTTTACCGAAATTCGAGAAGTTACAAGTGTCGAAATTCATGAGGATCAAAAAGATTCCTCACAACTTTTATTTGACCCAGAGCATAATCTGGAAGATAGGATTTTAAAGGAACAGTTTATTTCATAGTTTACTGTCAGATTGCTACATCTACACCTACGGCTTCCTTTAAGCCCTGAAATCCGTCTTTTTCCAGAAGGTATTTTAGGTCTTTTAAAATTACTGTTAGTACATCTGGACCCTCAAAAATTAGAGCAGAATAAATTTGTACCAGGCTAGCCCCTAACCTAATTTTTTGATATGCATCTTGGCCTGAGGATACTCCTCCTACACCAATGATTGGTATGCTGCCTTTAGTGTGTCTATAAATTGACTCTATTACCTTATTTGATAGCTCCTTCAAAGGCCCTCCGGATAAACCTCCTATCTCATTTTTATTAGCACTTTTTAAATCAGTGGGGCGGGTTATTGTCGTATTTGTTGCGATTATCCCATCAATTCCATAATGAATTGAGATATCTGCAATATTGTTAAGTTCATTATCGCTCAGATCAGGAGCTACTTTTAATAAAATTGGAGTTTTATCATTTTTGTCATTTCTATAATCAGTTATAGAACCTAATAGTTTTTCAAGATTTTCCGTATTTTGCAATTCCCTTAGCCCAGGAGTGTTGGGCGAAGATATATTAATTACTAGATAATCAGCTAAACTCGATAGGTTTTTATAATTTCCAAGATAATCTCCTATGGCGTCTTCAGCGTCCTTATTTTTTCCTATATTTATACCAAGAATATTATTATGTTCTCTTCGAAATTTACTTATATTTTGCCTAAATTTTTCCGCGCCACAATTATTGAATCCTAGCCGATTAATTATACCATGATCTTCGGTTAATCGAAATAAGCGAGGTTTAGGGTTACCCGGTTGAGGTTTTGGGGTTACTGTTCCAACTTCTATAAAACCAAATCCGATTTTATATAGATTTTTTATCGCCGAAGCATTTTTATCAAAGCCTGCTGCCAAGCCAATTGGGTTATTAAAATGACGGCCAAAAACTTCGTTATATAAAATAGAGTGATGTTCGGTTCTTTTGTCCGGATAACGGCCATATTTTAGTAAGCTAAGTGTTATATTATGGGCGTCCTCTGGCCTGAGTGAAAATAGAATAGGCCTAATTAATTTATATAGTGTATCCATCTTTCAATAGTCTCAGCAAAATGTGCTTAGCTTCCTTTTTTTATTCTCCGCTTGGCTATATTGGTAAGGTGTCTTACTAATCTCTCGTGGGCTGCTAGAGACTCAGACTTTGTCCACTTGCGAAACCCCTCGCCAGTTGACATTCCTAGTTTTCCATCATTAACCTTGTTTCTCAGTAGTTCTTGTGGTTTGGCAGAATTATCAAGCTCTTTTAACAAAAACCCATGAATATCTAAGGTTAAGTTTAGCCCTACCAGGTCTGAGTTTTCTAGCGGTCCCATTACAGCTAACCTTTGCCCAAAACCCTCTTTAACTACTAAATCTACCGTTTCTGCATCACAAATTCCTTGTTCAACTAATGCTATTGCTTCGCGTTTCAAGGCATGTTGTAGTCGGTTACCTATAAAACCTGGAACATCTTTTTCTACATGTACCGGTACTTTGCCTGCAGACCTCATAAGATCCATTATAATTTTTATATTATTTCTATCAGAGTAAGGGCTTTCTATGACTTCCACTAGCGGTACTAGGTGGGGTGGGTTCCAGAAATGCGTACCAACTATTCTATTGGGTTCTTTTGTATCTTCAGCAATAAGCGTTATAGGCAAACCAGATGTATTAGTGGCCAGTATAGCATGCTTGGGTGCAAATTTAATACACTGGTCAAATATATCTTTCTTCAATTCCAATTTTTCCGGGATAGCTTCTATAACTAGATCGCAATCTGAAAGAGATTTTTCTAAGCTATCAGATACAAGAATATTTTGTATTTCAAAATCTTTTGTTTCTAGGCTCTCGCTTATCCTTAAGATACGTTCAATTAAAGTATCTCTAGCTTCTTTTCCCGGTTCAAAAACTGACACCTGATGACCAACCGAGGCAAAAACATAGGCAATCGCATGGCCCATTAACCCCCCACCTAAAACTGTGATTTTAGAATCAATCAAACTCAACCAGCCGTAAATCCACCGTCAACATACATTACTTGTCCAGTACAAAAGTCAGAAGCAGGAGAAAGTAAATAAAGTGCTATTCCAGTTAAATCCTCAACTTCTCCTAATCGCCCCAAGGGGATTCTTGACAATGACCGCGCCTTAGTTGCTTTACCCAACTCATCGTCACCATACATCCAAGCTGTAAGTTTGGATCTGAAAACAGTGGGGGCTATGGCGTTTACGGTGATACCGTATTTTGCCCATTCGGTGGCTAATACCCGAGTTAACGAATCTGTAGCTCCTTTTGATGCGCAGTACCCAGTATAACCTGATATATTCCCATGCCTACCCCTTACCGATGACATTAAAACCATTTTGCCAGCCACAGAATTTTCAATCCAATATGTTCCAACGGCTTTGGCCATAAACCACGCCCCTCTAACATTCGCGTCCATTACGTCTTGCCAATCGTCATAATCCATTTCATGAATAAATCCAGCTTTGTTATAACCGGATCCAATGGCAAGCATTTTTATACTGCCAAACTCACTTAGAGCTAAATCACAGATTGATTTAGCGTCTTCTAAGCTGTCCGGTCTACATACTATTGTTTCGGCTTTGCCGCCTACCTCAGCCACTTCGTTTGCCACTTTCTCGAGCTCCTTTTCACTACCGGAGGCAAGAACCAAATTGGCACCTAACGCACCCAGAGTTAAAGATATTCCTCTACCAAACGCTCCAGAAGCGCCAGTTATAATTGCTGTCTGTCCAGCAACATCAAACATGCCAAGCGGGTTTCTAAGTCTTTCAGAAATAGCTTCCTCTTTTTTTTCCGCCATTTATTTAATCCCTTATAAGTTACCTCTTTCAAACCTAAATTTTTGGTCGGGATCCACCATTGCCAAAATGCGGACCCCACATCCGTCACCGCCTCGCCATCGCCACGGAAAACAAGCAAACGTGCATCTTTTTCCAGTTACAAGATCGAGATCGCCACCCACGTTCTCTACTCCGGGTATACCTCCACCAATCATTAGGGTTTTATGGCCTGCTTCCCAGTCGGGAAAATCTTCTTTTGGGTCTCTGCCAAATTCTTGCTTATATTCCTCAATAAGGTGAGGGTGGGTAGGTCCTAGTCCATGATCAACTAATTTGGTAGCCATCGGATGATCATTAGACTGGACATCATAGCCCACAAGTTTAACTTTTTTGTCAACTAACCATTGAGCTCCTTCTTTGTATATTCCAGGTGAATAGGCAAAATATTCGTCTGAATCCATCATTTTTTTATGCATACCCGTATTTATAATCACGATGTCACCCTCTTTAATTTTGGGGCTAGTATTTTCGAGGTCTTCAGGCGTAATAACTTCCCATTTTCCTTTGGGTATAGAAACCGCTACTCCTGTACCAAAAAATCTCCAGAGCTCGTAATCCATAATATCTGGAGTATTTTCTGTCACATGTAAGGGCGCATCCATGTGGGTTCCCCTATGCATTATACCTTCAAACTCTGTCTGATATATGCCGTCTTTGGCATGGAATTTTTTCACATGTACATTTACTCCAGGCGTGGAGGGCCACTCGGGCATATGATGTCCCCAAAATTGACTTAAGTTGTATATTTGAGGAGCTGAGTGTTTTTGTATATTTTCCATATTAATTGTTTTACCTTAGAATTTACTTATCCACCGCTATCTAACCTATTTTTTCCAGTCGGGTCTATTATAGCTACCAATCGAACAGGGCACGC
>CETB01027129.1_pt1 | contig 13176 bp, 11 predicted proteins | sample 356381 | NCBI WGS metagenome assembly CETB01 (sample SAMEA2622545, study PRJEB7988) | marine metagenome | biome: marine biome (ENVO:00000447); feature: deep chlorophyll maximum layer (ENVO:xxxxxxxx); material: "saline water (ENVO:00002010), including plankton (ENVO:xxxxxxxx)" | depth 155 m | reverse complement strand
TGAATAGGCAGATAGATCTATCTTATTTTCTTGATTATGCCTTCTAACTCTTGAAGGCTTGAGTATTTAATTTCCACTTTTCCATGACCTTTAGACTGATGTGTGATCCTAACATTAGCACACAGCTTTTCTGATAGCTCTTGCTCAAGTATAACCGTATCCTGTGGTTTAGAAGATAGCTTAGTTGACGTGTCTGTACTATTTTTCTTCTTGACTAGAGATTCCAGAGCTCGCACAGACAAACCCCTTGAGATCACTATTTTTATCAGAGAGATTTGGGATGCAGACTTAAGCGTAATCACTGCTCGTGCATGTCCCATATCTATTTTTCCTTCTAGAAGCATTGTTTTAACGAAGTCAGATAAGTCATTGAGACGAATTAAGTTTGTTACATGTGATCTGGACTTACCCGTGTATTTGGAAATGTCCTCATGGGTCATTGAATAATCTTTTTGTAATTTTATAAAAGCATCTGATTCCTCTATAGCATTTAGTTGCTCTCTTTGAATATTCTCCACAATAGCTATTAATGCAGAGTCTTTATCTGACGCCTTTATAACAATGGCTTTAATAGAGTCATATTTAAGAGACTGCATTGCACGCCATCGTCTCTCACCAGCGATCAACTCATATCCTGTGTCAATCTGCCTGACTAAAATTGGCGTGAATTGCCCTAGTTGACGAATGCTATCTGCCATAGATTGTAATTCTTCATCGAAGAAAACCTTTCTTGGTTGATTTATGTTTCTAGATATTTTGTCTATGGGTATTTGTTGAACATTTTGGTCGTCAGTCTCATGTTGTGAATTTGACTCCACGACATTTATTCTTGGTTTGTCACTCAGTAAAGCCTCTAAACCTGAGCCTAGAGCTTTTCTCTTACCCATATATATAATATATCTCAGTCAATAGCTTATGTATAGTAGGTCTATTTCTCTAATTTTATTAATTCTCCTGCTAAAGACAGATAAGATAGGGCTCCCTTGGAACTTGGTTCATAAAAAATAACAGGCATTCCATGACTAGGTGATTCTGCAAGAGTTATGTTTCTCGGAATCTTCGTCTTAAATAGTTTATCTTTAAAATATTTGACTAATTGTTCGCTAACAGCATTAGATAAGTTGTTCCTCGAATCGAACATTGTACGTATGATCCCCTTAATTTCAATTCTCTCATTTGATGACTTTTTTATCATATCTATTGTGCTCACAAGTTCGCTTAATCCTTGTAATGCAAAGAACTCACATTGAACTGGTATTATAATTCCGGAACTAGCTGTTAGTGCATTAACTGTCAGGATATTCAGTGATGGCGGGCAGTCAATAATTAAGTAATCATACTTAGATACTATATCAGATACGACATTCTTAAGGGTAAATTCCTTATGGTCTGATGACAGTAATAGGACTTCAGCTTCTGTTAATTGAGGAGTAGAAGGTAAAATATCAAAATTGAAATCGTCTAAATGTAGAACTACATCTTCAAAGTTACACCTATTAAGCAGAAGATCATTTACAGTAAATCTTACCTCGCTTAAGTCAGCTCCACAGCCTTTTGTTGCATTAGATTGTGGATCTAGATCTATTAAAATAACTCTACGCTTTGCTTTAGCTAGGGCAGCAGACAAATTTATACATGTTGTCGTCTTACCGACACCGCCTTTTTGGTTTACTATTGAAAAAATATCACCCATCAAATCATTTCCAAAATATATTTACACTCATTAAAAAATGGGCTAGTTAATTTTTTAACACTCACAGAAGCTACCCCGACATTAGGTAATGATAAAGTTTTCGGCATCTTGAGTGCTAGTGAGCCTGTTAAAACCAAAATAACATAATCGCCACTAACTCTTGATTTGATTAATCTATAAAGATAGCCCATTTTTTTGGTTATAGGAAGATTAGATATTTTCTTATTGCTAAAGTTTTTCATAATGATAGATGTTGGCACTGAAGACAGAGATAGTTTATTAACATCTACTTGCTTGATAGAAATATTGTCTAAATCTAAAACCATCTGTGCATGTTGCAAAAATCTGATTGGATATTCACGCCTATCTACTAGTATAAATTCATCATTCGGTCTTAAGATAGATAATATTAATCCAGGAATGCCCGCACCAGTACCAACATCAATATGTTGACCTTGTTTTAAATAACTAGAAAACTGGATGGTGTCATAAAAGTCTCTTTTGAGAAAATAAAGTGGGTCTCTAGTTGAAATAAGATTTTTGTTATCATGCCAATCAAACAATAATTTTATAAATTTCAGACTTTTTTCTATCGTCTTGTCGTCTATATGTAAAGTTTGACTACTCAAAATTTTAGCGGCCTCCCTATCAAATTCTAGCATGATAAAACCATACAATGATTGTAGCATATCGGGTAGCTTTGCGAATTAAGCCGCGTGTTTTTTAAGAAAGATTCTGAGGATAGATATGGTTGCAGGTGTAATTCCTGGAATTCTAGATGCTTGTCCTAAATTTATTGGTCTTACATAATCTAACTTCTCGATGGCCTCTGAAGAAAGTCCACCGATTAATTTGTACTTTATGCCCGCTGGTATAAGAATCTGATGTGTTTTTGAAGTCTTATCAATCTCATCATCTTGAATTTTTAAATAACCGCTATACCTCTCTCTTATTGCCACAAGGTTCCCTGCAAGCATACTCGGTGTGTGTTTGAATTCATCAAGATCAATAATATCTGAATATCTAATTGTACCCATCCTCAGTAAATCTCTTAGACTGGTTGTGTTCTTTATCTTTAGGTCAAATTTACTATCTAAAAGACTAATAGACGGAGAAGTGGGTAGAACTTTTGACTCAGAGAGTCTTTGGCTCTCAGAGATAATGCTATGGGTTTTTACTTCACAACATTTGAGCCTATTGGATGAGACAAATCCGTGATCAAACCCTTTCTGCGTTAAGCGCTCGTCAGCATTGTCCTCTCTAAGTCTTAATCTGTGCTCTGCTCTACTTGTAAACATCCTATAAGGTTCTGTGACACCCCGTGTTACTAAATCATCTATCATCACTCCGATATAAGACTCTTCTCTATTCAGAATAAATGGCTGCCTATCACTCGCGTTAGCTGCTGCATTAATTCCAGCAATTAATCCTTGAGAAGCAGCCTCCTCATATCCTGTAGTTCCATTAATTTGCCCTGCAAAAAATAAATTACCATAATTCTTTGTAGCTAATGTGTTAAGAAGACATCTTGGATCAAAATAGCTATACTCAACTGCGTACCCGGGCTGGGATATTTTACATTGCTCCAATCCATTAATTGTTCTGAGAAACTTATATTGAATATCCTCAGGTAATGAGGTGGAGATGCCGTTAGGGTAAATAATTTCATTAGCTGTTGATTCTGGCTCAAGGAAGATCTGATGACTTTGCTTCTCTACGAATCTATCGATTTTATCTTCAATTGACGGGCAATAACGTGGTCCTACGCTTTGAATCTTACCAGAAAAAATTGGGGATCTCTCCTTTGCCTGTTCAATTATTTCATGAGTATTTTTATTTGTGTGCGTAATAAAACACGGTATCTCCTCAATAATATTTGGGGTAGAACCATAATGATCATATAGGTAAGACATACAAGGCTTATCCTGATCACTATATTGAGCTTCTAAGTTTTCAAAGTTTATTGAACTCTTTACAATTCTAGGTGGTGTGCCAGTTTTAAGTCGACCAATTGGAAACCCGTTATCTTTAAAAAAAGACTCTAACTGACATGCAGACTTATCACCAACTCTACCAGCTCTAAAAGATTTCTCTCCAATATGTATCAGACCGCCAAGAAAAGTGCCGGCCGTAAGAACTACAGACTTACAGAATATCTCAACGTTGTTTACTAGCTTTACTCCTGTGATTTTATCTTTTTCTGTAATCAATGAGATAACTTCTCCTTCTATGACCTCTAGGTTAGGACGATTTCTAAGTTCCGACTGCATATGATTTTTATAGTTTATCCTACAAGTTTGAAGTCTAGTAGCTTGAACAGCTGGCCCTTTTCTAAGGTTTAACTTTCTCCTTTGTAATGCAGAATTATCTGCAACTTTGCAAATTAAACCATCAAGAGCATCTACCTCTCTAGCCAAATGTGATTTACCAATCCCTCCTACTGCAGGATTACAACTGAGCTGACCAATGCTCGACTTAGTTAAAGTAACAAGAAGTGTTCTTGATCCAGATCGAGCTGATGCGTGTGCAGCCTCACACCCTGCATGACCACCACCTATAACTACTACATCAAAATTTTCCATCTACTTTCCTATACAAAAATTAGAGAATATTTCATCTAAAAGTTCTTCATCGACATCTCCGCCCAGTATATCCTTAAGATGTATATGAGATCTCCTTAGCTCCTCTGCAATCAAATCTAATTGTTGATTATCATTATATTTAGATGCGTTGTAAAGATTTTTCAAACAAGCTTTTAGTGACTCAACATGTCTTTCTCTTGCTAGCGTTGCATTTTTTTCATTATCTCTATTTCTAATAGACATTAAGTCTCCTCTTAATATCTCTATTCCTAATGCAGGGTCTGCTGACAAATTAAAATATTTGTAACCCTCATACGTTCCAGTTTCAACATTCTTATCTGTTTTATCAATCTTGTTAAAAATAATCCAACACTCATGCTTATTAGATTTAAGAAATTTCATATCGGTGCTATCAATACCAACTAAATCGTCAATCACATATAATATAAGATCTGACATGTTTGAAGCTTTTAAAGACAGATCTATACCTTTGGTTTCAATGTCATCTTTTGTCTCCCTAAGGCCAGCAGTGTCAAATAGAGTTACCACGTTATTACCTAAACTTAAATCATTTTTAACTATGTCGCGAGTAGTGCCAGGTATCTCTGAGACGATCGACACTTGCTCTCCAAGTAGGCAGTTTGATAAAGTAGATTTCCCAACGTTAGGTTTTCCTAGTATGCTGATTTGAGTCTGATTATTTAACTTGAGACCGTGCTTTGCGGTGTTAATTAAATTTTCAACTTTTTTAGTTACCCTGTCTAAATCATCCTTGTGTTTCTCTAACAATGTCTCATCTATGTCATCCTCAGGAAAATTTATACTCGATTCCAGTGAAGTCCTAATAGACAAAATTTCATCTACTATTTTGATAAGAATATTAGAGAACTTTCCCTGCAACGATCTTTGCGCGGCTAATGATGCATCGTAAGTTGATGAGTTAATTAGATCAATTACAGCCTCTGCTTGAACTAGGTCAAGTTTATTATTTAAGTAGGCTCTTTCAGTAAATTCACCTGGCCTAGCTAATCTACAATATTTCTCACAGAGAATATCTTGAAATTTCTCAAGTAAAATTGGGTTGCCGTGCATTTGTATCTCCAACATGTCCTCTCCGGTGTAAGAAGAAGGGGCAGCGTAACGAATCACAATAGCATCATCTATAATATTGTTATTATCGTCTCGAATCTTTGCGTACTTAGCATACCGTGGCTTAACTTCACCAAAAAAAAGTTTTGCTATGATATTTGTTTTAGGGCCTGACACTCTTATAATACCAACTGCGCCCTTACCATTAGCTGTTGAAATCGCAACGATAGTATCTGCATTTTTCATTTTTTAAACAGACAGTCTTTTATTGATTACGTATTGTTGCGCGATAGATAGAATATTATTAACTAACCAATACAATACTAAGCCTGATGGGAATGTTGCAAAAAGTGCTGTGAATATAAATGGTAAAGCGAGAAAAATCTTCTGCTGCATTGCATCTGTTGGTGGGGGATTTAGTTTTTGTTGTATATACATTGATACTCCCATCAAAATTGGCAAAACATAATATGGGTCTTTACTTGAAAGATCACCGATCCAACCTATGAAAGGGGCGTGCCTCATCTCAACACTTTCAATGATTACCCAATAAAGTGCGATAAATACCGGGATTTGAACAAGTATAGGTAAACACCCACCCAACGGATTTACTTTCTCTTGTTTATAAACCTTCATTAGCTCTTCACTAAACTTTTGACGGTTATCAGAATACCTCTCCTTAAGAGCAGTCATTCTTGGTGCAAGTTTTTTCATTTTTGCCATGGACTTGTAGCTTGTTTCCGATAATTTAAAGAACAAAATTTTTATGAGTATTGTTAACATTATTAGAGCAAGACCCCAATTATTCAGAAACACATTAAGCTTATCAAGAACCCAAAATAATGGAGCTGCTAAGAATGTCAGCACTCCATAATCAACAGTAAGATCCAAACCTTCTGATATGGTGCTTATCTCGGATACGGTTTTAGGACCAACATACAGCGCTGACGAGAAAATTTTAGATGAGTTCTCAGGAATTATAGAATAATCGGATACTGTGCCAACCAAATAATTTGAACCCACCTTGCTAGACGAGAGATTTCTAGTGTATATTGTTTGAGCTGTATCTTTCGCTGAAATCCATGCAGAGAAAAAATAATGCTCGAGCATGCTTATCCATGATGATTTTGTCTTCAACTGAAGATTACTGTCAACTATGTCATCAAAAGAAACTTTACTAAACTTATTTTCATCATCGTAAAATGCAGCTCCAGTATATGTGTATAGCATAACATTAGAAGACAAGTCCTCTCCTCTTTGTATTGTGTTGTAGTATCGGGCCTGAATAGAATCGGTAGACTTATTATAAACTTCATTCTCAACATTAATGAGATGAGAGGATTCATAAAAAGTATATCTTTTAGTAACTCTATATTGTTTCTTATCTGATGATATGGTTACAGTATATGGGTATGTATCAGCTACATAATTTTGTTTATCAGATGAATACCCGACTAGTGATTCTCGGTTTATGAATTGCACATCAGCTCTGGCTCTATAACCTGAATTGCTCGCATCTATGAGAATAACATTTGAATCACCTTCAAAAGATTCTTTATATTCTCTCAACTCAGCCCGGACAATGCTTCCGTCGTACAAACTTATTTTAACTCTGAGATTATTAGATTCTACATCAATCGTTTTGCCTACGTCTTCTTGGTCCATCCGCGTATCAACATCGGCTGATTTGAGTTGGCTAGTGTCTGGGTCTTTGGTGACGCGACCAGTTGAGGGCGGTGTATTATTTAGCTCTTCAGTAACATCATCCTGAGATGTAGTCGTAGTATTTTTATGTGAATATGCATCGTAAAGGAGTATGGTTACGAAAAAAAACGCGCTATATAAAAAAAGTCGACTATTCATTTTTTATCATCTGGAACAGGATCATACCCACTCGTGCCTCCTGGGCGGCATCTGAGCAACCTTTTTGTTGATAAAAACAATCCTTTTAAAGGCCCAAACTTCTTTATGGCTTCGCGCGAATACGAAGAGCAAGTAGGATAATGTCTGCAGGAAGGCGCAAGAAATGGCGAAATAGCATTTGAGTATACCCAAATACAAGCTAAAAGAACTTTTTCAGCGATTTTAGTGATTGTTTCCATTCATGCATAAGAATATCACTTATTTCGTTTTTTTCTGAATAGATTTTTTTTGAAATTATCACAATAATATCTGTCGGTTTCATATCCGCGGTTTCTCTAAATGTAGCAAAAATTCGCCTCCTAACCATATTTCTTACTACTGCAAGCTGAATCGCATTTTTAAATATCTTAATACCAAGTCTGGCATAGGTTAAATTGTTATGCATAATAAAGACGCTCATATGATTAGTAACTATGTCGGGTTTACGTCTACATGATGAGAGAAGTTTGTTTGTAAGTCGGATTGAGTGTGATAATTTAGACAAAAATTAAGCGCAAAGTACAGCTCTTCGTTTAGAGCGACGAGCGCTCAAAATGGCGCGCCCCGCAGAAGTGCTCATACGTGCACGAAAACCGTGCTTTCTTTTACGTTTGAGGTTACTGGGTTGGAATGTTCTTTTCATAATAATTTAACTCAATCAGTATACTGCTAATTATAAATTTCTTTGTCAATATATTATTTAATTAATTTTATGAGATAATGTTTATTACTTTAATTAGTCAAAATAATAAAAATAGTATTCAACCAAGTAAAAAATGAATGAAATGACACTTTGGACGCAATGCTTAGCTGCATTTAATGACGTTCTATCAGAAAAACAGATGAAAACATGGTTTCACCCTCTAGAAGTGAAGCAAGTAAGTAACACCCTCAGGGTTGTTGCACCAAATAAATTCGTAAAAGATGAAATTCAAAACGAGTATTTACTTCTAATAAAAGAAACTGTGATCGATAAGAGTAAGAACGAGATTTCAGAAGTGCTGTTGTCATTACCAGAGAGGACAATAGAAAACGTATCGTCTGAAAGAAAGATAGAAACTAAGGTTAAAAGCTATCTCAACTCTGAACTAAGGTTTGATAACTTTGTAGAAGGCAAATCTAACCAACTAGCAAAAGCGGCCTGTTCTTCAGTTGTAAATGAACTGGGTCAGTACAACCCTCTCTATATATACGGGGGCGTAGGGCTAGGTAAGACTCATCTACTACATTCTATAGGCAACCAAATACTAAGAAATGAACCAGAAAAGAATGTTGTTTATTTACATTCAGAGAAGTTTGTTCAGTCTATGGTAACAGCCCTCAGAAGAGGTAAAATCGAACAATTTAAGAAACACTATAGATCAGTCGATGCGTTATTAATAGATGACATTCAATTTTTTGCAAATAAAGAGAGGTCTCAAGAAGAATTTTTCCATACGTTCAATTCACTTTTTGAATACAAAAAACAAGTTGTGCTCACATCTGATAAGTATCCTAAAGAGATAACTGGACTAGAAGAGAGGCTTAAATCAAGGCTGGTGTGGGGGATGAATGTTATGATTGACCCACCAGACTTAGAGACAAGAATGGCCATCCTCCACAAGAAAGCTGAGCTTGTAGGAGAAGCCATAAATGATGAAGTGGCGTATTTCCTAGCAAAAAACGTCTACTCAAATGTCAGGGAACTAGAAGGAAGCCTCAGGCGTCTAATAGCTACTGCGGGGTTTAAAAAAGAGCCTATTACAATTGAATTTGCAAAAGAGACACTCAAAGACTTAATATCTTTACATGATAGACTGATAACCATTGAGAACATTCAGAAGACAGTAGCGAATTATTACAAAATTAGAGTTGCAGATATACTGTCTGCTAAAAGGGATAAAAGTGTAACTTTGCCTAGACACATCGCAATGGCAATTACAAAAGATATAACTAGCCACAGTTTGCCTAGCATCGGAGATGCTTTTGGTGGCAGAGACCACACAACGGTTCTACATGCGTGCAAAAAGATTAGGGATCTGAGGAAAAAATCATCATCTGTAGATCAAGACTACCAAAACATTGTCCACACCTTGCATAACTAATAGGATAAACTGTTGAGAAAATATAGCAGCGGAGTTATCAACAACTAGATAACAACATGAGAGCGATAAATTAAACCCACAAACAATCTAAATACACACAAGGACGACATCAAACCAGGCGAGTAGATCAAAATTAAGAAATATAATAATAAAAATAATATATAATTTACAATATGACTATAATTATACCCACTAAAGCGTTGGTAGAGCCAATGAAGAACATTTCGAGCGTATCTGATCTGAAACAAACTTTACCCATTTTAGGAAACACGCTCTTTAAGTTGAAAGATGGAAAACTGACACTCTTATCGAGCGATTTAGAAGTGGAAGTTTGCTATACTTGCGACATAGACATTGATGCTGATATTGCTTCAACTATACCATCTAAAAAATTTACAGATATTTTACGATCGCTCGAATCAAGCGAAACATCACTAGAGTTTAAAGAAAATTCTGTAATTATAAAGGGTGGCAAAAGTAAGTTTAAAGTAGCTACTCTCCCAGCATCAGATTTTCCGATTTCAGACACTGGCGAATTAGATGAACTTAAAATAGAGGCCAAGAAGTTTACAGACCTGGTGAATAAAACTAGCTTTTCTATGGGGTATCAAGATGCTAGACATTTTCTAAATGGGCTTTATTTTGAGATTACTGCCAACTCGCTTATAGCTGTAGCCACTGATGGCCACAGACTTGCTCTATCTGAGACAGAGGCCACAGACTTAAACAGTACGAGCACATGCATAATCCCTAGGAAATGCATATCAGAGTTGAAACGGATTTTAACAACATATAACGACGATAACAGTAATTTAATAACAATTGGCGTCAATTCGAGGAACTTAATAGCGAAAACTAACAATTATGTTATAAAAAGCAAGCTAATCGAGGGAAAATATCCAGATTATCGAAAAGTTTTTCCTGAAAACTTACCACACGTTTTAATACTCAATAAAAATAATTTTAAGTCAGCGCTTCAGAGAATGTCCATCTTATCTAGCGAGCAGTATAAAGGAGTGAAATTGTCGCTTAACACCACATCACTAGACTTAACAACAACCAACCCCCAGCAGGAGAAAGGAGAAGATAAGATCGATTGTTCATATACAGGCGAGCCTATGGAGGTTGGCTTCAATCTAGCTTATCTACTCGAAGTTATTGACGTGATAGAAACCGACAATGTGCAATTAAGATTTGACACACAAGACACAGGCTGCTTGCTTACGTCAGATGATAATTCACCCACAAGCAAATACATAATCATGCCTATGCGAGTTTAACTTGTATCTAACCCACGTAGGAATATCCGAGCTTAGATCACTCAAGCTTTTGTCGCTCAAGCCATCAGAGACCTTAAATTTTATAATGGGTCCTAATAATGCTGGCAAAACCTCCATATTAGAATCCATATATCTTGCCTCTACATCCAAGTCTTTTAAGTTGACCGACCTGGACAAGTTGGCAAATTATCAAAGCAAAGGCTATAAAATATCTGTTAAATTCGTTCAAAATTCATCAAGTGACGTTATAATCTTCGAAAAGTCATTAAATTGTCCTAAAAAACTGCACTATAATGATAAACCTGCTACTGTTGTTCAGTCTATGCGTTGTCTGCCTGTCCAAATACTAAATTTTGGTAATCAAAATATTTTTAACCAAAAATCTGACTCCCGTCGATCTTTTATAGATTGGGGTGTGTTTCACGTGGAACCTTCTTATAGCGACTTACTTAAGTCTTTTGGAACAGTTCTGCAATCACGCAACAAAGTTCTAAAAAAGCGTGACTTAAATGAATTGGATGCATGGACCGTTAGATTCGTTGATATTTCCAATAAGATAAGTTCATATAGAGAAACATATTTTAATCAGCTGAACATACAGTTTATTAATTTGCTGCAAAACTCAAAAGACCTTGGTCAGCATTTATATGAGGATATCTCGTCTGCCAAAATACTTTATTCAAAGGGTTGGGATGAGGATTTAGTAAAAGAGCTAAGGGCGGCCCAGGATAAAGATTTAGCGCTTGGCTACACAAGTAAAGGACCTCACAGGGCTGATTTTGACACTGTATCAGACTCGGGTCAGATAAAAGAGATCGGCTCAATGTCTACACAAGTTATATTAAATTTCTGCCTGTGTTTAGCCCAAGCAAGAGTGTTTCACGTGGAACACAAACACATGCCCGTGTTGTTAATAGACGACTTATTTTTTGGAATAGATAATAAAAACCTGGAGGTTGTGATAAAATTACTTAATGATTCTGGTCAGCAATGTTTTTTAACAGCCCCCGATTCCTTGCAGGTGAGATTGCTGGCCCTTGAAACTAAACCACGGGGTAAGTTTTTTGATCTCAATGATGGAGAGATTAGAGAGAAATAGACTGATAGAGGTAGCTTGTGAGTAAAAATTCATATGATTCGTCAAATATAAAAGTCCTTAAAGGGCTGGAAGCAGTTCAAAAAAGGCCTGGCATGTATATCGGCGACACAGATGACGGAAGCGGCCTACATCAAATGGTATTTGAGGTTTTAGATAACTCAATAGACGAAGCACTTGCCGGGTATTGCGATACTATAGATGTGACAGTACATGAGGATCAGTCAGTAACAGTGCTAGATAATGGCAGAGGAATTCCTGTTGACGAACATCCTGATGAGAAGAAATCTGCAGCAGAAGTTATACTGACTGTATTACACGCAGGTGGTAAGTTTGATGATAATTCATACAAGGTTTCAGGCGGGCTTCATGGTGTAGGCGTTTCTGTTGTTAATGCATTATCTGAAAGTCTAGAGCTGACAATTTACAAAAATGGTGAAATATATAACCAAGATTACAAAGACAGCCGTCCTACTAATAAGCTGAAGAAGTCAGGGACCACAGATAAGTCTGGAACAAAAATCACATTTAAACCAAGTAAAAAATATTTTAGTTTAACGAGCTTTAATACTGAACTACTTAGAAGGAGACTCAAAGAGTTAGCTTTTTTGAATTCTGGCATAACTATAAATCTATTGGATGAATCTAGACGAACTGAGGACAGCTTCAAATACGACGGAGGTATAAATGAATATATAAGAGAAATTACTAAAAAGAAAACTCTTATCCATGATGAAATAATTTATGTGTCAGATTCAAAGAATAACACAACCATTGAATTGGCTTTGCTTTGGACCAGTTCATATCAAGAAGACATTTTATGTTTTACAAACAATATACCTCAAAAAGATGGAGGAACTCATTTGGCTGGATTCAGGGCATCACTTACCAAGACAATAAACTCAATATTGTTGAAACAGCCTCAATTTAGTAAAGATAAAATTGAGATTACAGGAGAGGATACAAGAGAGGGGCTAGCCGCTATCGTATCGGTGAAAATGTCTGATCCTAAATTCTCATCTCAGACGAAGGACAAACTCGTATCATCTGAAATTAAAGGTTTGGTGGAGTCGCTAGTTAACAGGAAGCTAAATGAATTTCTCGAAGAACACCCCAAAGAGCTAAAAGCTATTGTGTCTAAAGTCTATCAAGCTGCAAAGGCTAGAGAAGAGGCTCGTAAAGCAAAAGAGCTAATTCGTAGAAAGGACCCGTTAAGCATCGGGAACCTACCAGGTAAGCTCGCTGATTGTCAGGAGAAAGACCCTTCAAAAAGTGAGTTATTTATCGTAGAGGGTGATTCAGCGGGTGGCTCAGCTAAGCAAGCTAGAGAGAGAAAAACACAAGCTATATTACCTTTGAAAGGCAAAATATTAAATACACAGAGAGCGCAAGATCACAAAATCCTTTCTTCTGCTGAAATAGCAACTCTGATAACAGCGCTTGGCTGTGG
>CETB01016233.1_pt1 | contig 13185 bp, 12 predicted proteins | sample 356381 | NCBI WGS metagenome assembly CETB01 (sample SAMEA2622545, study PRJEB7988) | marine metagenome | biome: marine biome (ENVO:00000447); feature: deep chlorophyll maximum layer (ENVO:xxxxxxxx); material: "saline water (ENVO:00002010), including plankton (ENVO:xxxxxxxx)" | depth 155 m | reverse complement strand
CTGAAACCTACGGACAGCTACTACTATTTGGAGGTATTTCAGGCTTATTATCAACGACTTTTTTGATCATTTTTGGCCAAAAAATAAATATGTATATATTCTATTTTTTATTTGGGATAATCTTATCTATTTCTCTTATACTTTTGGGAACAAGCTTTGGTATAAAGAACGTATTTATAATATTTTCCTTACTTTCATTTTCAAAAGTAATATTTAATACTATGAGTTCAACTATAATCCAATCAAATGTTGAAGAAAAGTTTAGAGGAAGGGTAATGAGTATTAGCCAACTTAGTTGGGGTTCAGTAGCTTTGGGTGCAATATTAGTAGGTTATTTAGGAGAATTTATATCAATATCTTTCACATTTAAGTTTATAGGATTTACGAGTTTTATTATTATTGCTATGGGAGCAATACTCTTGATTAGCACTTTAAATAGAGTAGGAAAAGTTAAATAACCTTAAAAAATTTTTATAACTCTTTGATTCTTGAGTAAAGAGTTATAAAATAATAGTAAGAAGAAAGAGATAAACTAAAGATAAAACTCGAAAGGAGTCATGATGCAACCATTTGCATATGCTGCACCCTCAACAGTGGAAGAGGCTGTGGAGATATTAACTAAACATGGAGATAAAGCTAGGCCAATGGCAGGGGGAACAGATCTATTGGTTCAAGTTAGAGGTGGACGATTTGATTTAGATGTTGTAGTTGATGTAAAAAAGATACCTGAATTGACTGAGGTAAAAAATAGCAAAGATAATTTAAAAATTGGTGGAGCAGTTCCTTGTCATATGCTTTACGAAGATAAAGAAATTAGTGAATTATTCCCGGGATTAATAGATGCCGCTTCATTAATTGGAGGAATACAAATTCAGTCTAGATCAGGATTCGGAGGAAATTTATGTAATTCAACCCCATCTGCTGATGGTATTTGCCCACTAATAGTCCATTCAGCTGTTGCACATGTTGAAGGGCCTTCTGGTGGAAGAGATATTCCTGTTGAAGAATTTTGTACAGGACCCGGAGCTAATGCCCTAGGTAAGGGTGAAATGTTAGTTTCAATAGATATACCTAATCAAGGAGAAAAATTCGGTTCTGCTTATGAAAGATTTATACCAAGAAACGAAATGGACATTGCAGTGGCAGCCGTCGGATCAAGTATTTTATTAGGGTCAGATGGAAAGATTAAGGATGCAAGAATAGCATTAGCTTCAGTTGGTCCAACTCCAGTATTTGCAAAAAAAGCCTCTGAGTCATTAATAGGAAAAGATCCTAATGAGTCATCTTTCAGTGAAGCTGCAAGTATTGCTAAAACTGAATGCTCTCCTATAGAAGATATGAGAGGTACAGTTGAACAAAGACAACATTTGGTTGAAGTTCTAACTAAAAGAACTCTAACTAAGTCACTAGAAAGAATAGGAGTATAGAATGGCCACTGAAAAGATTCATGTTAAAACTACTATAAATGGTAGACCCGAAGAATTTCTCACTGATCCATACGTTAGCTTGCTAGATGCACTTAGAGAAATAGTAGGTCTTACAGGTAGTAAAGAAGGATGTTTGGATGGTAACTGTGGTGCATGTACAGTATCAGTAAACGATAGAATCGTTGATTCATGCTTAGTGCTTGCAGCTGAAGTTGATGGACAAAATATTGAAACAGTTGAAGGTATGGCTACACCTGAAGGGTTACATCCTTTGCAACAAGCTTTTCTAGAAGAAGCTGCTTTGCAGTGTGGAATTTGTACTCCTGGATTTTTAGTAGCTGCAAAGGGATTGCTAGATAATGAACCTGATCCTAGTGAAGAAAGAATTAGACATTGGCTTGCAGGCAATCTATGCCGATGTACAGGTTACGAAAATATAATAAAAGCAGTTCAGAAGGCTGCAAAGAATTCATAATTAAAGGAGAATATTATGGTAAATGTATCAGACTCAAAAAATTATAAAGTAATTGGATCTAATCCAATACGGCATGATGGATACGATAAAGTTACTGGAAGAGCAATTTATGGAGCAGATATAAAGCTTCCAGGGTTGATTTGGGCATCTATTGTAAGAAGTCCACATGCACATGCTGTAATCAAAAATATAGATACATCTGAAGCTGAAAAGGTTGATGGTGTTTTTGCAGTGATGACTGGTAAGGATCTACCTAAGTTAGCCGATAGTTGGATTGATCATGGTGAAGGTACCGAGAATGTATCATGGTCTTCAGAAAATATAATGGGAACAAAAAAAGCTCTATACAAAGGCCATGCTGTTGCAGCTGTTGCAGCCGTAGATAGATACGTAGCTGATTATGCGGCTTCAAAAGTTAAAGTAGAATATGAAGTACTTGAGTCTGTAACTAATGTAGAAGATGCTACTAAAGAAAATGCTCCAATTCTTCTAGAAGATCTTGTGGGAGACCATATCGGTGAAAAAGTAAGCAATACTAATATTGCCTCTATAACAAGGCATGAATTTGGTGATCCAGATAAAGCATTTAAGGATGCTGCCCACGTTGTAGAAAAAACATTTACTCTCCAAATGGTTCACCAAGGTTATATTGAGCCACATAATGCAACAGCTCATTGGGATGAAGATGACAGAATTAAGGTATGGACGTCTACACAAGGTGCTTTTCCTGTAAGGACTTCAACAGCAGCTATACTAGACATGGATGTATCAAGAATAAAAGTAACTCCTCTTGAAATTGGAGGAGGATTTGGTGGTAAGATACCTGTCTATTTGGAACCCGTTGTTTCAATCCTCTCAAAGAAATCTCAAAGACCAGTTAAAGCTGTAATGGAGAGGTCAAGCGTTTTTCAAGCTTCAGGACCTGCTCCAGGAGGAACTATAACTGTAAAAATGGGAACAGATAAAGATGCTAATATTATTGCTGCTGAAACTTCAATAAAATTGGAAGCTGGTGGTTTCCCCGGAGCAGCAGTAGGAGCTGCTGTTCAATGTATATTTGCTCCTTATGATATTCCAAATACTAGGATAGATGGATATGATATTGTGGTAAATAAACCTAAATCAGCTGCTTACAGAGCACCTGGTTCACCTCAAGCTGCTTTTGCAGCAGAAACTGTTTCTGATGAGTTAGCCAGATTACATAATATGGATCCAATTGACTTTAGGCTCAGAAATGCTTCTAAAGAGGATACTAGAAGAGCTGATGGAGTTGTATTCCCTAAAATAGGAAATGTTGAAGTTTTAGAAGCAGCAAAATCAAGTGACCATTGGAATTCTGATTTAGGTACACCCGCTCAAGGAAGAGTAAGAGGAAGAGGGGTAGCTTCAGGGTACTGGTTTAATGTAGGTTTAAAATCTGCTGTTTCACTCACAGTGAATAATGATGGTTCTGTCGCACTAGTTGAAGGTTCAACTGACATTGGAGGAACAAGAACATCAATCTCAATGCAAGCTGCTGAAGTTTTAGGTATAGGAGTAGAGAATTTCATACCATCAGTTGGAGATACAGATACAGCTGGTTATGCCGATGTAACAGGAGGATCAAGAACAACTTATGCTACAGGGTTTGCCGCTGTCAAAGCAGCAGAAAATCTAATTGAAGTTCTAAAAGAAAGGTGTTCAATAATTTGGTCACTAGATAAAAATGATATTGACTTTGAAGATGGAACATTTTTTGCATCAAAAGATCCAGAATTGAAGTTCTCTTTCAAAGAACTTGCATCCAATCTTGATAATACAGGAGGACCTGCTTCATCTACAGGTAGTGTAGACCTTGAATCAGCTGGAGGTGCATTCGGGACTCATATTGTTGATATAGATGTTGACCCTGAAACAGGTAAAACAGATATTGCAAGATATACTGTAGTACAAGATGTTGGAACTGCTATTTATCCTGCATATGTAAAAGGTCAAATGGCTGGTGGAGCAGTACAAGGAATAGGTTGGGCTCTAAATGAAGAGTATTATATGAAAGATGATGGGTCTCAGGCTAATACTTCTTACCTAGATTACAGAATGCCTACAGCATTAGACCTGCCAAACATTGAAACAATCATAGTAGAAGTACCAAATCCAGGACATCCGTTTGGAGTTAGAGGTGTGGGAGAAGTACCTATTTGTCCTCCTGTTGGAGCAATTGGTAATGCTCTTCACGACGCTCTTGGTAAAAGATTCTATGATGCACCAATGAAACCAGGAAAAATTCTAAACGTGTTAGGGAAAATATCTGACTAATCCAAGATAAGAAAAAAATTGAAAATTTAAAACCGTGATCTGTGAGTTTTATTAACATAATTATAAAATTTAGGTATCACGGTTTTTTTTTGAAAGGAACATAATAAGTATGACAATAAATTTTGAATCAAAAAAGGATTATAAGGTAATTGGTACCAATCCTATTAGGCATGATGGTTATGATAAGGTTACAGGGCGAGCTATCTATGGAGCAGATGTCAAGTTACCTAATCTGATTTGGGCTGAAACATTAAGAAGCCCGTATGCTCATGCAAAAATTATTTCAATAGATACATCCAAGGCAGAAAAAATGGAAGGTGTTTTTTCTGTGATTACATCAAAAGATATACCAATTAATCAAAAGCCTGACGGAAATAAATCTATTAAAAGAGACGCTGATAATATTTTAGCTAGTAAAAAGGTACTGTATAAAGGTCATGCAGTTGCTGCAGTTTCAGCAAAAGATAGAAATACAGCTAAGGAAGCATGTAAATTAATAAAAGTTGAATATGAAGTCCTAGATCCCGTAAAAAATGTAGATGAAGCCATAGCTAAAAATGCGCCAATAATCTTAGAAGATTTAGAATCTGATCATTTGGGAGAGAAAGTTAGAAACAGCAATATTGCTCAACATTTTAGACATGCATTAGGAAACATAAAAGATGGATTTGAAAAAAGTGATCTTATAATTGAAAGAGAATTCAATCTTAAAATGGTTCATCAAGGATATATTGAACCTCATAATGCTACAGCTCATTGGGACGAAAATGATCATTTATCATTATGGTCAAGCACTCAAGGACAATTTGCAGTGAGAGATCTAACAGCTGGATTTCTAGATTTATCAGTTTCAAAAGTGACAACCTTTCCAGTTGAAATTGGAGGAGGATTTGGAGGTAAAACTAAAGTATATCTACCTCCAATTGCGGCTATTTTATCTAAAAAATCAGGTTATAGGCCAGTAAAGATGATTATGGATAGAGTATCAGTGTTTCAAGGATCAGGTCCTGCTCCAGGAGGTAAAGTCATAGTTAAGATGGGTGTAAGTAATGATGGAAAAATACAGTCAGGATTGGTAGATCTAAAGTTTGAAGCAGGTGCCTTTCCAGGTTCTGCAATAGCAGCAGGATCAGTTTGTTGCCTTGCATGCTATAACATCCCTAACATACAAGTAGATGCATTTGACGTTTTGGTTAATAAACCTAAATCTGCTGCTTATAGGGCTCCTGGTTCACCTCAAGTATCATTTGCAGTAGAAAGTGTTATAGACGAAATATGCGAAAAAATGACTTGGGATAAAATTGATTTTAGAATCAATAATGCTTCTAAAGAAGGAACTAGAAAACCTGATGGAGTACTATTTCACAAGATAGGTTTTATCCAAACTTTAGAAGCCGCAAAACATAGTGAGCATTGGAATTCAAAAATTAATAAAAGAAATAAAAATAAGATTTATGGCAGAGGACTTTCTTGTGGTTACTGGCATAATGGAGGAGGTAGATCAACTGTAGATCTAATGCTTCAGGATGACGGTAATATAGCATTGAATGAAGGTTCAGCTGATATCGGAGGATCAAGAACTTCAATATCTATGCAAGTTGCAGAAACTCTTGGAATTCCCGCAGAAAGTGTACACCCATCAATTCCAGATACTGATACTATTGGATTTACTCAAACTACTGGTGGTTCTAGAACTACATATGCAACAGGATATGCAGGTTGGCAAGCAGCAAATAAATTGATTGAAGAAATGAAAAGAAGAGTTTCGATACTTTGGGAAGAACCTGAATCTGAAATTGTTTTTGATAAAGGTATTTTTATTTCTGAAGATTCAAAAAGAGAAATAGATATTTCGGAATTAGCATCAAAAATAAATCCTACTGGAGGACCAGTAACATCGACTGCTTCCGTTAATTTATCTGTAGCAGGAAACGGATTTGGGGTAGGGATTTGTGATATTGAAATTGATCCCCAAACAGGAAAAACAGATGTCATTAAATACACAGCTATCCAAGATGTTGGAAAAGCAATTTATCCTGCTTATGTGGAAGGACAAATTAAGGGTGGTGCTGTTCAAGGTATTGGATGGGCTTTAAATGAAGAGTACTATATTGAAGATGATGGAAGTATGGCAAATACTAGTTTTTTAGATTATAGAATGCCAACAGCTTTAGATATGCCAAACATCGATGTGATACTTGTAGAAGTACCTAATCCACTTCATCCTTTTGGTGTAAGAGGTGTTGGCGAAGTACCTATAGTTCCACCATTAGCAGCTGTAGGAAATGCAATTAATAATGCTATTGGGAAAAGATTATTTGAAACACCAATGAATCCAAGAAAAATTCTAGAGGTTTTATAAATTGGCTAAAGTTTTTTTGCCTTACCAATTAAAAAAGGCTACAAATAATCAAGACTACATAGAAGTTCAAGGAAAAACCTTGAGAGAAGTTATAGATAATCTAGAAGAAATGTTTCCTGGAACTAAAGAGCATCTTGTAGAAGAAGAGAGAATAAAACCAGGTTTAGCTGCCATTTGTGGTTTTTCTGCTACAAGAAAAGGCCTTTTACAAGAACTAGAACCAGAAACAGAAGTGCATTTTTTGCCATCTATTGCAGGAGGATAAAATAGGTAAAGTAGATAAAAAAATCATAGAAGAATCTTTTAAAAATATTTTAGACAGTCTTAAAGATGATATTGATAAAAAAGGAACTAAAGATACACCTAAGAGAGTAGCAAAAGCGTATGAAGAACTTCTTGAAGGCTATAGTGCTGACATAGATTCCATTATTAATAATGCATTGTTTGATGTAAAACACGACCAAATAGTAACTGTAAGAAATATAAGTTTTTACTCTTTATGCGAACACCATCTTTTACCTTTTTTTGGAAAAATTCATATTGGATATTTGCCTAAAGATAGAGTTATAGGTCTTTCTAAATTGCCTAGAATTGCATTAATGTTTGCAAGAAGATTACAGGTACAAGAAAGATTGACAGAACAAATTGGAGAGGCTATTTATGAAAAAACTGACGCATTAGGAGCAGGTGTTGTAATTACTGCTCAACATTTATGCTCAAGTATGAGGGGAGTAAAAATGCCTGGAACAGAAATGGTAACCAGCTCACTATTTGGAAGTTTTAAGTCAGATAGTAGAACAAGAAACGAGTTTCTTGACTTAATAAGGTAAGGCTTTTATTTTGGAAATTAAAGGTAAATATGCCCTGATCACGGGTTCTGCAAATAGAATTGGTAGAGAAATAGCAATTCATTTATCTAAACTTGGGGTTAATGTAGCAATTCATTATAATAATTCTAAAGAAAATGCAATAAGAACTTTAAATGAAGTTATGAGTAATAATGTTGAATCAGAAATCTTTAATGCAAATCTTTCAGTAGAGTCTGAATGCTTAGAACTCTACAAAAAAGTAAATGCATCTTTAGGACCAATAAGTATATTAATAAATAATGCATCAACTTTTAGAAAAAATAATTTAGAAAATACTACAACTAATGAGTTGAAAGAAGACTATTTTGTAAATGTATTGGCACCTTTTATTTTAGCTCAAAATATTTTCAAAAATAAAAATCTAAGCAAAGGAAAAATAATTAATATTAGTGACTGGAAAACAGCAAGAACTAATAGGTTTTCATATGGAGTTTCTAAATCAGGAATATTTGGACTGACTAAATCTTTAGCAGTATCTATGGCACCAAATTTCCAAGTTAATGAAATAGCTTTTGGAGCTATGCTGCCTCCTGCTGATGAGCCAGATCGCATACCTCAAAAAATCAATCTTGGGCCTATGCAAAGAATTGCAAAAATGTCAGAAATAAATGAATGTATCGAAATGTTACTAAAAAATGATTTTATTACAGGTGAAAAAATTTACTTAGATGGAGGAAGGCATATTTATTGATTATGAAAAACTACGATAAGATTTTTATTGAGGGTCTAAAATTTTATTCTGTGATAGGAATAAATAATTGGGAAAAGAATACAAAACAGCCAGTCATAATTGACTTAAGTCTTTTTATTGAAAAAATTAAGAAAAATAATAGAGATAAGATAGAAGAGACTGTAGATTATAAAAATATAAGTTATTCAATTAAAGAATTAGTTGAAAAAAATAATTTTGAACTAATTGAAACAATGGGTAAAGAGATAGCTTTTCTATGCCTAAGAAATGAAAAGGTATTGGAAGTTGAAGTAAAGATTAATAAACCTGAGGCATTAAAAATATCTAATAATGTAGGAATCTTAATTAAACGGAGTAAAAATGAAGATTAAGATGGATTATGGTAAAGAGGGTGTATATTTTGAGTTGCCTGATAATTCAGATATTCTATTACCTAATCATAAAAAAAAATTATCTGATCCAGTAAGTAAAATTATTGAGTCACTAGAAAATCCTATTGACTCACTCCCATTAGGAGCTCTTTACAAAAAGGGAATGAAAGTTGGTGTTTCAGTTTGTGATCATACTCGAGCTCAACCTCGAAATGAAATAATTAATTCTTTACTAAAAACTTTTGATGGTATACGAAAAGAAGATCTAATAATATTTATTGCTACCGGAAGCCATAGAGCAACTACAAAAGAAGAAATTAATGAAATATTTAATACTGAAATAATTTCTAATACTACAATTATAATCCATGATTCAGAGGATAGCTCTAATCTTAAAAATTTAGGTAAAACATCAAAAAAAACTCCTATTTTAATTAATAAAGAATGGATTTCCTGCGATTTAAGAATTACAACAGGATTCGTAGAACCACATTTTTTTGCGGGATTTTCAGGGGGTCCCAAAATGACAGCTCCAGGTCTTGCAGGAATAGAAACAATTATGAACTTACATGATTATGATCGAATAAATAATCACAAATCTTCTTGGGGAATTATTGAAGGGAATCCTATTCATGAAGAAATAAGTGAGATATCAAGAGTATTAAAACCTGATTTTTCAGTTGATCTAACTCTGAATAGAGAAAACCATATCACTGGGATCTTTTCAGGTGATTTATTTTCAGAACATAGTATTGCTTGTAATGAAGTAAGAAAAGATTCAATGATAGAAACAAAAAAACTATATGATTTAGTTATTACTTCAAATTCCGGATACCCTTTGGATCAAAATCTATACCAAACAATTAAGGGTGTTTCTGCTGCTTCCCAAATAACAAAACCGGGAGGATACATAATTGCAATCTCAGAGTGCTCAGATGGAATTCCATTTAATAGCCCTTATGAAAAATTACTGAAATCTGTAAATAATCCTGAAGAATATATTGAACGTCTAAGAAATAGTGACACATTAGAGCCTGATCAATGGCAGTTACAAATTCAAGCTCAATTACAAGAAAAAAATAAAGTGTTTTTATATTCAAAACTTAATGAATTAGATACTTCAGAAGCTCATCTTTCAAAAATAGAAAATGTTGAAAAAATTATTGAAGAAATTAAAACTAAAATTAGTAATCCTTCGATATGTGTTTTACCAGAAGGGCCACAAACTATTCCTTTCAAATTATAAATGGTTCCTATAAATACTGAAAAAGTAATAAAGGAACTTACTAAAAAGGGTTTTATTAAAGATTTATCTATATCTGTATTTAGTAAAAATAAATTTATAAAAGAGTTTGAAAAAATAGGTGAAACCAGTTCTTTTTATATTTTTTCTGCTGGAAAACCATTAATATCTTCAATAATTTGGAAGCTTGTTGAAAAGGAGATTATAAATTTTAACGATCCTATATGTAAATTTTGGCCAGAATTTGGAAAGAAAAATAAAGATAAAATTACTATAAAACATGTGCTCACACATTCTTCAGGAGTCTCACTAACCTCAAGTCTGCCTGATAGAGATTATACAGACTTAAATAGGGTATCGAGATGGATAGAAAATTACATTCCAGAATCGGAACCTGGAGAAAGAATTGCTTATCATGAGGTAACTTATGGTTGGATATTAGGAGAACTCATTTATAGAGTTACCAATAAAACATTTGAAGAAAATTTTAAAGATTTAGTAGGAGATCCTTTGGGATTAAGTAGTATATCTTTCAATTCAAGAACACAAAAATATCCAAAAAAAATAATTAGACATAACTCTTCGAAACTTACAACTATTCCAACAATATTTAATATTTTTTATGCAAATCAGATTCCACTAATTTCAGGAACTTGTATTTCAAATAGTTATGATTTAGCAAAATTCTACAACGAACTTATAAACAATAATAAATGGTTAAAAAGAAAATTTAAAAAGAATATTTTAAGATCTCATATAGAAGGAAATGATTATAATAGTGAACTAAAGTTTACTAAACTAGGCCTAGGAGTAAGATTAAATAGTAAGATAATAAATATAAGTTCTAATGAGAACTCAGATACTTTTGGTCATTCAGGATTAGTTTCTTGTGTTGGATTAGGCTCATTTGAACAAAATATTTCAATTGCGATACTAAACAACCTATTGTTATCTGATGAATTAAATGAGTACAGAATGACACAACTAATTTCAGCAATAATTTTAGATTTGAATAAAATGAAGTTATGAAAAGATTTTTTTTAATTATTATAATTTCAATTTCCTGTGGTGAAGCAGTTGATATAGAAGCTACTATTGATGCAAGAGCACTAAGAATTTCAATGGATAGTATAAATAATATAAGTACAGCTACCCCTCAACCTATTCCGACCCCATTACCAACTTCAACTCCTCAGCCCACACCTACTGTTATACCTTTTCAAGAAGAAAGTGTTAAGGAAATTGCAAAAGAGATTGCAGAAGTTTATGCTAATGATGTTAATGAGTTTTCTAAAGAAAGGGATAATTTTATTATAGAAGAATTTATACCAGAAGTAGTTCCTCAGCTAGCGCCTATGCCAACCCCACAACCGACTCCTACTCCACAAGCTATATCTAGTTTAGATACAGCTTATGATATTTATAAAAAGAATAGAGAAAAAGTATTGATGATTGAGGTTGGAAATAGTACTGGAACTGGCTGGGTAATAGAAGAAGGATGGATTATAACTAATGAACATGTAGTTGGATCAAATAAAAATGTGATAGTTCATATACCAATGTCTGGCGAAGCCGCAGGATATACAAGCTTTGGAGGGAGTGTATTTGGAGTTGATAGGAAGAGAGATTTAGCTGCCATAAAATTAGATCATGGCATTGATCCAATAAAAACAAGAGAGGTTGATGTTAGAGATATTGGTAAAGATGTTTTTACCCTTGGCTACTCTGCTGGGAATCCAGGGGTACCTTCAAGCCATTCAGGTATTATTAGTTATGTAAAATTAGCTGATACAACACTTCAATTTGAGAAAGGAAAATCATATTATAGGGGAGATGAAGTTGATTCAAAAGTTTCTATTGTAGTCTTCGATGCTGCTGCTGATCCCGGAGATTCAGGAGGTCCTATACTTGATAAAGACGGATATGCTATTGGTATAGTTTATGGTTTCCTTGAATCTGCTGGAGGAAAGAGAACCACAGGTCAACAGTTAGGCACTAACATGGTTTCAATAAATGATGTCTGGGAAGATCTCAAGGCTAATAGAAATACAAGTTTTGACTAAAACTATTTAGTGTTTGAATATGTTTCTAAGTACTTAAATAATTCACTTGTTGGATCCAAAATAATAGTTGAACCATCTAAAGAATTTTCATATGCTTCTAAAGATCTTACAAATCCATAGAATTCTGGGTCGGATTTCAAAGCTTCAGCTAATGCTTCAATAGCAAGAGCTTCACCCTCACCTCGAGTTATAGCAGCTTGACCATTTGCTGTTTCAAGTGTTATTTCCACTTCCCTATCAACGAAAGCTCGAATTTCTTTATCTTGTTGTTCTCCTTCAGCTCTAAATGCACTAGACTTTCTAAATCTCTCAGCTACCATTCTTTCGAATATTGAGGCTTCAACTTCATCTGGAAAGTCAGCTCGTTTTATTCTTACATCTATAATTTCAACTCCCCATACATCTTGCAAGGGGATAAAATATTTTAGCTCTATGGATGCATCTAAAGTATTGTTTAAGATAGCAGCCTTCGTATCAGAGGTTACAGGACTAAAAGAATTATCACCGGGTGATTTTGAAAAAAATGACAAATCAGGACTCTGTAAACCGCTATCCATAGATAATGCCTCAGATTCAGAAATTTCAAATAAATTAGATGTATTTGTTACTGCTTCCATTACAGATTCACGTTTTTCTGAAATTACCTCATCTTGTGTATCTTGAGCAATTTCTTCTCTTAATCTAGAAGCAACAATACTTCCAATTCGAGAATCAGCTGTAGTTTCATTAGTAAGATTTTTGAAAAATAACAATGGGTTTATAATCTTATATCTAGCATATGCGTCGACTCTAATTCTTTTTTTATCTTCTGTTAGAATCGTTTCAGGTGGCACGTCAACTCTCTGAAGCCTTTTATCAAATTTAGTAACAGAATCAATAAATGGAACTTTTGTTTTTAATCCAGGGTCAGTGTATGAGGACTTAAACTCACCAAAAGTTGTTACAATAGCCACTTCTGTTTCATCAACGGTAAATATTGATTGAAACCCTACTACTACTAGTATTACTAATCCTATTAATATTGGAGTTGTTTTTTTCATAATTTATTGGTTAGGTTCTATATCTAAAAGTGGTAAAATTTTGGAATCATTAATGATGTACTTATTAAAATTTGGAAAGACTCTTTCGACCATTTCAAGATAAAGTCTTTGCCTTGTAACATCTGGAGATTTTTCATAAGCCTCTAGCAGTTTTTTAAACCCTTCTGCTTCACCTTCTGCTCTTGCAATCCTTCCTTGCTTGAAAGCATTTGCAGACTCAGTTATTTTAGCTGCTTCACCGATAGCTTTTGGAATTTCTGATTCTTGATATGCTTGAGCCAAATTAATTATTCGATCTCTTTCTTCTCTAGCACGGGTTACATCATCAAAAGCATCCTGAACTTGTACA
>CETB01159556.1_pt1 | contig 13249 bp, 16 predicted proteins | sample 356381 | NCBI WGS metagenome assembly CETB01 (sample SAMEA2622545, study PRJEB7988) | marine metagenome | biome: marine biome (ENVO:00000447); feature: deep chlorophyll maximum layer (ENVO:xxxxxxxx); material: "saline water (ENVO:00002010), including plankton (ENVO:xxxxxxxx)" | depth 155 m | reverse complement strand
CTGACATCTCGGCCCAGTCCCTTGCAATAAAGGATGAATCTAATCTGACGCAACTCTGGAAGAGCCGCTCTGAATACCCTCATCTCTGAAATTTCGGAAGGGAGGGGGGCATCCCGTGAATCGTGGAGGAATGAAATCTCACGCAAATCATCCTTCGACATCTTGAGAGATTCTCTTAACAGACTAGATAATTCACTACTGCTTCTCATATCTCCGCTACTCATTATTGCCATGTTGGTCACATAATCATGACATAGCAGTGGATTGTAGTTAACTTGCAAACCCGGAAGAATCTCACTGATTACTCCGTCATCATGCATCATTGACAATGCAACTGAGGCATTAGGCGACTCTAGAGTTCGAATCAACTCATATCCAATCCTCTCTTTGGACACCTGAGAAAGCATTCCAATGTTATCCTTGACAGCAGTTCTTAGTTCCGAATGCATGTATTCTACCTTTTCCGAAGCAAGGAACCGGTATGCTCTCATCACTCTAAGACCGTCTTCACTCAATCTATCGCCGGCTTCCCCGACTGATCTCAAGGTTCCATTCTGCAAATCCGACAATCCGCCAAAAGGGTCAACTAGATTCCATTCCGAATCGTATGCCATGGCGTTAATAGTGAAATCTCGGCGAGATAGGTCCTTTTTTATGTCAACTCCGAATTCCACATTGTCAGGCCTCCTGCCGTCTCCATAACCTCCCTCGCTGCGCAGAGTGGTAACTTCCCAGTTTTCTCCTTGTCCGTCGATCCTGACGACCACGGTCCCATAATCTGACCCATACATCAGAGAAAGAGGAAACAACTCCTTGACCTCATCTGGAAGCAATGTGGTCGCAATGTCCATGTCTGTCTTAGGGCATCCAGAGATTGACTCTCTTACCCACCCTCCGACTACCCAAGCCTTACCCTTAGAACGCAGTCCAGAAAGTACCTGCCTATCGGCCTCACTGGCATAATCCGATGGCACTCCCATGACTGGCCGTTGGCGTCATGGTCATGATTCCTTCGGGCGTTAGACATATCTTCCATGAACGGTTCGAGGGTACATGGAGGTCGAACTGGTTCCCGTTGAGGCCCTCCTCCCTCATGAGAAAGTAGTAGAGCATAGGGTGGATAATCTAGAGAAGATGACTCTGAGGTGGAGGGCATATACCAAACCACTACTGGTCGATAGGAAGACAGGGACAATTCTAGACGGCCATCATAGGACCAGTGTGGCCAAACGACTCAAACTGATGTGTCTACCTTGTGTACTTGTTGACTATCTTGAGGATGATAAGATAACACTGTCAGTATGGCCGAATTCTGGCAGGGAATCTCTAGAGAAGGAAGAAGTGGTCGAAGCCGCACTATCTGGAAATCTGTTCGGGCCGAAGACATCTAGGCACCTGCTATCTGACCATTTACCGCCCATCTCAGTTCCTCTGGATAGACTGAAGCAACCTGCTATAGAATAATCACGGAACAAGGTCTTCGTGCCCGCCAGACATTCCAAATTCATCTTCGCTGGGTGAACCCGGCGAGGCAATCTCAACCGAGAGAAAGTCGCCGAAGATAGGCCACATAGGCTCCAACCAGTCCATTTCCATCAACAAAAGCTCGATTACAGGATGCTCCATGATTTCGTCCTCGGTAGACTCTTCGTCTAAGTCAGGTAGATCGCGTGGCAAATCCCTCAGCGAGATGATTAGCCCTTCTATTCTACTCATTGTTTCATCCTCAATTTCAATTATCTCAGAAATAAGTCCCAAAGTATCCTCTAGATGCTCTGCTAGATTCTGTGGATCAAGTGGCGACCTCTCTGCCTCCTCAAGATCCATGGGTCCGAAGACAACTCCTCCAAGATCGGTGTCAAACCAGTCTTCAGACTGCCTCTCTCTCTTCAGTAGCCTCTGATGGACCGGTCCGCCGAATGGGCCTAGAACAAAACCCCCTTCTCCAACTAGACTCTCGACATCAGGAAGCAACTCTTTGATGGCACCTGTGATTAGAACTCTGTCAACTGGGCGAAAACTATCTCCTACTGATTCGAGGAAGTCGATGGGTAAAACTCGTATTTCTCCCATCGATTCAAACAAATCTAGGCGTTCGCTGGTATATCTTCTGACTTCAGTATGAGGATCAACTACTGTGACTGCTCCATCTGGGCCAAGCATGCTGTCTAGAAGGGCTGTTATGTAGCCGCCTTTGGAGCCCAATACAAGCACATGATGCCCTTCAAGAATCTCAAGATGATGCAATAGGGTGACTATCATATGAGGGGCGGAGATGGTTTTTGTCGTCCCATTTTCAGTCGATAAGAATGGAATTGGCCGGTCCATCAAGAATGTATTAGTATCAAAATCAGTGAAATCCTCGATATTGACTGATAGCATAGCATCCGCGATACTATCGTTAATCGGAACGCCCGATTCTCTTAGCCTTTCCAGCAGGCCAGATATCTCCTCCATGCCATCCTCCTGACACTCCATATAGCCGGAGGGGATTTGAACACAACGCCTCTCCGACCTCTTGGGGCCCGTGGTCTAGGGGTTATGACGTCGCTCTTACAAAGCGAAGATCACCGGTTCAATTCCGGTCGGGCCCACCATTACAGTCGATTATTGTGAGTGAAACTATCAAGAATGTCGGCTATGGCCGGTAGATTGTGGTCGAAGAGACTGCCGGACTCGCATCTCGGTTTGCACGCCGATTGCGTAAGCAAGGTTTCACCGTCTCTACGGCTGAGTCATGTACGGGTGGTTTACTCGCTTCATTGATTACAGATATCTCAGGAGCAACCGAGTGGTTCAAGCAAGGCTGGGTCGTATATTCAAATGAATCCAAAATGAGAGAACTAGGTGTTGAGAAGACCGCCTTTGAGGAAGGAGAATCCGGCGCAGTTTCTCACGAAGTTGCAGTTCAGATGGCCCGCGGCGCGAGATACCAGTCTAACTCGGATGTTGCTATTTCAATTACCGGAATTGCTGGCCCAGGAGGTGCCACAGAGGGTAAAGAAGTTGGAAGAGTGCATGTTGCAGTTGTAACAGAGGATTACTTCCTAGTAAGGAGGATGGATTTTGGTGAAAACGACCGACTAGATAACAAGAGGTCATTCGCAGCCTTTGCTCTACGATTAGGCCTAGAGGCGATGGACAGAATATCTAGTACAGATAACTCAGAAGATCAGAGTCAGAATGCAGCAATAGATACTTCGGAATTGGACCCCTCAGAAGAGGAGTGGGAAGGAAACCTATTTTGGAAAGAAGACAAGAAGACTGTTGCCGAAGAGATATCATCAGTCGATCTAGCATCACTTACAGATTGGGAAGACTGACTGCATTCTCTAACCTTATTTGGCGATAGCATCATGAGCGTCCTCAGCACTTCGGCTGGACATGGTCGGCGAGAGCTGGGCTGAACGACAGCGTAAGTTGGCCGCAGCAGGCTTGCTAGTACTTGGAAAAGAAGCGCAAGCCAAGATAGAAAGCCTGAGCGAAATATCCCCTCTAATTGAGGCGGCTCAGAGCTCCAATGTTACTTTGCTCAACAAGCAGACTGTGGATGACATGCTCTCACTGGTGCCCAAGCAATCACAAGATGAGAAACCAACATCACCTATTCAGAAGCAAGCTACACTAGCAGGCCCTGAGAGCGGTTCACCAATAGGGAGGGTAATCGCACCTGCTTCAAATCCCACTTTGAGCCCCCCAATACGAAGGCACGGATTAGAGCATTACAGTCTGGATGACTTCCCTATGCTCGCAACAGATGTTGACACCGAGATTGAAGTTCACTTTGATATCACAGGTAACTCAACCACAGAGGGAAAGATGGGGGACATGCAGTCCTGTTTTTCGGATCGACTAAGACAGATTCGTCAGATGATGATGACTTCAAATTCTCTGCCACGCAGGCCCATCAGCAACGCAGAGGCTTGGAGAAATAAGCAGAGACATTCTAGCAATGAGTACGAGATTACTCTAGTTGGACTAGTATGCGAAACTAGGTGGGCCAGAGGCTCAGGTAGACTCAATTTCGTAATTGAGGATGAGACAATGCAAATCAGGTGCTCTCTAATGACTCCTTCAGATGCTTCTCACCTCCATCCAGCACTTGATGGATTGATGGATGATGATGTAGTGGGGGTAAGTGGATATTTCAGGAATGAAGGCAATCCTCTGCTCATTGTTACCGACATTCACATGCCTCCAATGGGTAGGCACACAAAGGCTGCCGCAAGTGCCGATGAAGCGGTTTCAGCAGCCTTCCTATCAGATGTCCATGTGGGCAGCAAGACCTTCTTGGCACCTCAATGGGAGAAGATGGTGGAGTGGTTCAAGACCGACCCACTTGCTAAGACAATCAAGTACTTCGTTATCAATGGAGATGGAGTTGATGGCGTGGGAATCTATCCAGGGCAGGAACGCCATCTTGCCATCACCGATTTATTCCAGCAGTACGGCGAACTAGCGCGTCTGCTAGAGGACTTGCCCGATTGGGTAGACCTGATTATTCTACCAGGCAATCACGATGCAGTTCGTCCGGCCGAACCTCAACCTGCTCTGGATCCAGAAGTTCAGCAGGATTACTCTGATGCCGTTTTTGTTGGCAATCCATGCGATTTCAGCTTACATGGTGTTAGAGTGTTGTCGTATCATGGCAAGAGCATCGACGACTTCGTTGCTACTCTACGCTCGGTGACCTACGCCTCTCCAGAATTGGCGATGAGAGCCATGCTCGAGCGCAGGCACCTAGCCCCTTCATGGGGTGGAAAGACACCCCTCTCTCCCGAGCCAGAGGACAGACTAGTAATTTCACATGTCCCAGACATCTTTGTCACAGGACATGTCCACGGTCACTATGTTGGCAATCACAAGGGAGTGACAATGGTACATAGTTCAACTTGGCAAGATCAGACTGACTACCAGCGCATGCTTGGATTCCAACCGAAGCCATGCATCTTGACAGTCGTCAATCTACACACTCATGCCACAGCTTCAATTCCCTTCGCCTGACTGAGAAAATAACTCCCCGTCGAAGATATGACTCCAAATGTCCCTCAGATCCTTACTGTCCACAATCGGGACTCCCGCATTCTCAAATGCATCACTTGCTCTCTGTCTGGCAGGATTGAATCCAATGAACTTAGAACCAGGAATCATCATCGATAAATCAGTACTGGAATCTCCCACAGAGAAGATACTTTCAGGTTCCAACTCATTAATTCTAGACAATTTCTCTACCATGACTCCCTTGTCATGCGAGTACACTCTAGTTGGAGAAGGTCCATTCAACCATCCTTCATCATCCCAGTCGAAACCGTTTGCAACCCAGTCATCAACGCTGAGCATATTGGCGATGACGCCGACGAAGATATCAACTCCTGCGGATACGATTGCGACGAAGATGCCTCTTCGACTTAACTCCTCGACAACATCTCGCGCACCTTCCATCAAGCCGATTCCAGAGTAGCATCGCATGATATCATCACGGTGAATACGTGGTTGGACTTCTGTCCATAGCCTGATATCATCGGCCATGAATTCATCATCAGTGATTTCCCCATTGAGGAATTTCTCAAGCATTACGAGATTCTCTGTACCGAAGTAGTCGTGAATATTCTGCCATGACGAGCCATTGTCTGTGAGGACTCCATCACAATCGAACACCACTGCTCTAACCTTGGACATATATCGCCGCGGAGCATTAGGGGTATAGTCCCTACGAGTCAGAGGTTTATGGTCGAGGATTGACTGCGAATGCCATGGCCGACCCGGGCAAGGCTGTAAAGGTCAAGATGTTCCTATTCGGACCTCTAGCCGAGAATATGGGACAAAGAGAGATCGAGGTGGCTTTAGAGCTGGGCACTACGGCCCAGCAACTTCTCGAGAGGTTTGATCTGACTGGACACCTCAAATCGGGCCTCAGAGTAGCAATCGATGGTCAGATTGGAGCATCACTGAACACTCCCTTGGCAGATTCTTCCGAAGTCGCACTACTACCTCCTGTTTCGGGCGGATGAGACTTTTCTCAGCCGAAGCATTTGAACGATAAAACCTCTGCCTAGATTCGATAGCATGGCCATAGGGAGCACGGAAATCGCAATCTTGGTCGGCGTATTCGTACTTCTATTCGGAGCCAAGCGCATACCCGATCTTGCTAGGGCCCTAGGATTGGCCAAGGGCGAATACCAGAAGGCAGTCAGTGAGGTTGCGAACCCATCAGTTGCAGAGCGAGATATGGACAGAGGCGGAATCACCGAAGAAGTCGCTGAAGAACAGTAATCATCTCCTACGCCTGAGTGCAAGCTTAGAGCCACATTCTCGACAATTCCCGAGATTCCTGTCTGGCGAGGGCGCGTCTGGAGTATCAACAATCAATCCACACCCAGAGCATCGTAACTCCCACGACCACATCGAGCGAATGCCTTCGGTGGTGACCGACAACCATGCAATTCCTCCCAATTCACATATATTTTGCAGCCTGTAATCGTCTGTGATTAGAGTCGCATTCATTTCTACAGCTAGAGCCAGAAGTTCGAAATCAACACCCGATAGTCCAGCTATGTCTCCTGTAGTTGTAGCCAGATTTCTGGCTCTAGCCAGTGCATCCTTGCTAGGAACTGCCCAAATCAGATTAGCCGCATCCAAAGCCAACTCTCTATCGGGGGAGATACGGACCAATTCTGCCCGCTGCCCAGGAACAACAAGAGAACCACTCATCCTCTCTACTGGCCATGCCAGAAGAGCCGCGGTGTCCAGTACCTCGCCTGAAGCCACACTCTCGCGCCCGCTAACAGCGATATAGGGTCGTCTACGACTTCCTCGGCTGCCGTGGGAAAGTAACGTATATCCCGAATACGGAGGAGCCGGGGGCGTGCTCGAGGGCATCACGGATTCAATTATCGACTGGGCCGATGGATTCGGCCTCCTTGGTCTAGCCATTGTCTCGTCCACCGAAGCAGCGTTCCAACCGGCCCCTCCGGACTTGCTGGTCCTACCTATGGTCTTGGGCGCAGACAGTCCAATGGAGATACTGGCAATCGTGCTAGTGGCCACTCTCTCAAGTGTCATAGGAGCAATTGGAGGATACGGGATAGGAGCCTATGCTGGAAGGCCACTTCTTGAGAGATTCTCCAGTGGAGACACAGTGAGTAGACTTGAGAATCTTACAATTCGCTATGGTTCAGCAGGAATCTTCGTCGCCGCAGTCTCTCCTATTCCCTACAAGGCACTAGCTTGGGCGGCAGGGGCCGGTCGGATGGACCTGCGTATATTCATCATCGCGGGATTATTTGGAAGAGGACTAAGATTCGGACTTGCAGGACTAATTCTAGGAATATGGGGCGATGAATTCCTCTCATTGATGCAGAATCCAATGGCTTGGCTAATTGGCAGTGCAGTAGGTCTAGCACTATTCATCCCTCTAGCGAAATGGTGGTCTGAGTTATCCGAATCAGTGGACGCCACAAGCGATTCCGTTTGACGAATTGTTATGGGGGGGACGCCAGTCGCCAGCCTGCTGCTTGTGTGGTGTAGTTCGGTCCATCATGCCGCCCTTTCGAGGCGGCGACCCGGGTTCAAATCCCGGCACGAGCACCATCACTCCACTTCATGAACTGAAGTAGGAATCCCTCTTGATGAAGCCCTGTCAATTACTATACGAGTCCATTTACTGGTAGGAGAAGGCATAGCTAGGATATGTGAGGCACCATTCAGTATCTTCTCAGTCAGAGTGTTTGGAGCCTCGGTCCTGCCACTATCGACAAGGCCCCTAGTAGGGTCACTCCATTCTTCGGTGAAAACTGCAATTGGGATCGAGTTGTTGTCGGCCCAACGCTCGGCCATGTAGTCGACCCCACTCGCACCACCAACGATAATCATGTCAGGATAACCGTTCTCTTCTACCCAAGTCTCAACTACATCTTCGAAAATCATGTAGTCGTAGAACCTGCTCGAGCCGACAATTGCGAGATTGATTATTACTCCGTCACTATTGAGATCTTGACTTCCGAGGCGTTGTACAGTGTACTGCCCCGAGTCCTCTACCATAACTGTCGGAAGGAGGTACTAGGCAATAAACATCCTCTGTCAAGTTACAATTCTACTAATATTCTCCAGATTTCGTTCAATTTCTCTGTGCGCTAATTCATATCGGACTATCAGTTCGAATTGACCGAGGAGGGGCCATGACTCTAGATATCGATGCAATTCGCGCTGATTTTCCAATTCTTGAGAGAAGACTGCCAAATGGCAAGCGTTTGGTCTACTTCGACAATGCCGCTACCTCCCAGAAACCACAGTGCGTAATCGATGCAATGAGCGAGTACTATGAGCAATACAACTCTAATGCACACAGGGCAAATCATACTCTTGCTGATGAGGCAACCACCGCACTGGAGGGCGCGAGAGACAGAATCTCTTCCTACTTCGGAACCTCTCCAGAGCAGATGATTTACACCAGTGGAGCCACCGAGGCAATTAATTTGGTTGCCTACGGCTGGGCCCGAGAGAATCTCAGCGAAGGAGATGTTGTAGTACTGACGGAGATGGAGCACCATGCAGATATCGTTCCTTGGCAGCAGATGTCAGTGGATATTGGCATTGAGGTCAGATATGTTCCCATTGATGTCGAATCTTACACCCTAGATATGGATGCGTTCGAAGTAGCCCTAAACGGCGCTTCGCTAGTTTGTGTCGTCCACACCAGCAATGTCCTGGGAGTTCGCAATCCGGTAGAGGAAATCATCGAGAAGTCCCAAGCAGTCGGCGCTAGAGTGCTCATTGATTGCGCTCAGGGTGCTCCGCATGAGAGGATTGATTTTGATTCACTAAAGGTCGATTTTGTAGCCATCTCGGCCCACAAGATGGCAGGACCAACAGGCATAGGGTGTATTCTAGTCAGACGCGATGCAATGGAGGAAATGGTCCCATTCATGACCGGAGGCTCCATGATAAAGCGAGTGACCACCGAAGGATCGACCTTCCAAGAGGGTCACGCGATGTTTGAGACAGGCACACCTCGTATCGCTGAGGCGATAGGCTGGGGTGCTGCTGTTGAGTGGCTAGAGCAGTTCGACATGGAAGAGGTCCACGAACATATCAACGACATTGCGTCGTGGACAGCTTCTCGGATGCGTGAAATACCGGGCATTCGGATTTATGGCGACCCCGGTAGAGATGACAGTAGCGGAGCCGTCTCGTTCTTGCATGAAACTATTCAGTCTCAAGATTTGGCACTACTGCTCGATGAGGGCGGCTTTGCCGTCAGAACAGGACACCATTGCGCCCAACCTCTGATGGACGCATTAGGAGTGCCTTCGACAAATAGGGCTTCATTCTGGATATACAATACAATGGATGAGGCCGAGTCATTCGTACACTACCTCCAAGAGATCGTGGATCGCTTTGCTTGACTCTAGTCATGTTCAAGGCAGACAACTGTGGCGAGTGAGCATGGGAGAAGATAGGTTGTGGCCAGAGCACCTTGATGAGGTGGTCGAGGAGTTCCAAGCCTGTTTCGATTCCATGGAGCGCTACGAGTTACTGTTTGAGTATGCCAAACGCAATCCCAACCCACTCCCTCCAGAAGAATGGGATGACGACAATCAAGTCCATGGATGCCAATCTAGGGCTCATGTGACTTGTTTTGTCGATGAGCAAGGAGGATTTCAGATGAGAGGAGGAGCAGACGCACAGATTGTACAAGGTCTGATGTCAGTTACTGCCATGGCGCTGAATGGAATGAGTCCACAGAAAGTGGCTAGTATGGAGCCTGCATATGCTGAGGCGATGGGCATACAATCCTCACTTACTCCAAGTAGGGCCAATGGTTTCCTGAATATGTTCAAACGCGTCAAAGAAGATGCTTCAAAGTTGAGTGGTTAGTATGGTAAGCGAATCAGATGTAATGCAATCTTTAGGAGATGTCGAGGACCCCGAGATGAAGATGTCAGTAACAGAACTTGGACTGATTTATGCAATTAGAATTGAGGAGCAGGGCGAAGGCACTCACGCAGAAATCGATATGACGCTAACCAGCCCTGGTTGCCCAGTCGCTCCTGAGATTATGTCCGCAGTTCATCGCTCTGCCCTCGCAACTGATGGAATTGACAGCGTCCATGTCAATCTCACCTTCTCGCCCCTCTGGGACCCCAAGGTACACGCTAGTGAAGATGCCCAATTCGATTTAGGGATATTCTAGACATTTCTAGCCGCAGTAAGCGTATTCTCCATCAGCATGGCAATTGTCATCGGACCGACTCCTCCAGGAACCGGAGTCATCCATCCTGCTACTTCGGCGACCAAAGGGTCAACATCGCCAGCCAGTCCTCCATCTTCCGCCCTTGATATTCCTACATCTACCACAAACGCCCCAGGCTTGATCCAATCGGGCTTGACTGTGTGAGGTCTGCCTATTGCTGCAATAATAATGTCAGAATCTCTGCAGATAGATTCTGCATCTTTTGAACGAGAATGTACGATTGTAACCGTGGCATCGATGCCCTTGCCTGCTAGCATCAGGCTCATCGGCATACCGACTATTCTGGATCTACCTAGTATCGCCGCCTTAGCTCCACAGAGTTCCGCCCCACTATGCTCTAGCATCCTGATTACTCCCGCAGGAGTACACGGCAAGAGTCCATTAGAATCTCCTTGTACTAACTTGCCAAGATTGGCGGGATGAAATCCATCAACATCCTTTACAGGAGATATTGCAGAGGCAACCGCGAGCTCATCAACATCTCCTGCAATGGGACTCTGCACTAGTATCCCGTGCACCGAATCATCAGAGTTTAACTCCCTTACAATTGAGATGACTTGTTCCTGAGTCGAACCTTCGGGCATTTCGATTAGTGTACTTTTTATTCCACACCTCTTACATGCGCGTTCCTTGTTTCTGACATAGACACGGCTGGCCGGATCTTCGCCTACAATGACTACTGCTAGGTGTGGGATGACACCAGTTTCTGCAAGCTCGGCAGAGCCTACAGAGACTATCTGTTCTATGCTGGAAGCCAGAGCCTTACCATCGGCGATTACCGCTCCCATGACTGGACGCGTGCAACATCAGCCTTTGACCTTTCACAGGCAAATTATGGAGCCCCAGGAGGGAGTCGAACCCCCGACCGTCTGATTACAAATCAGATGCTCTACCAGGCTGAGCTACTGAGGCGTAACCTGTGACGACAGACTAAGACTCTTGAACCCTACATTCACTTACTTCTCCAGTTGGGCCAAATTGATGCGCCATAACGGACTCGCAACACCATGGCAATGCGACCCGGCAGCAGGAAGATCAACACAGTCCTCGCCGCTTGGTCATGTCTCATTCTAGGCGGAGGGATAGCACTGACTTCGGACATCTCCGAATTTGTATTAGCCATCGCAGCTCCATTGGCCATTGCAGGAGCGGGATTACTTCTGTTTGGCCTAAGCATGGATGAAGAGAGCGAGTTAGATCCCGTTTCGGTAACAGATTGGGAGCCAGATGCCTCTAAGATGCCAGATGCTGGCAGAGTGATGTTCAGGGTCGATACTACACTTGATCCTCCTATTCGGACATCGATTCTCTGTGGCAGGTGCGGCAAGGTCGATTGGGTAGACGGTAGGAAGCCCAAGAGTCATACTTGCAGTGAGTGCAATATTCTGCTCTGGGAGTCAGAAGAGGAGTAACTCATTTTCTCGCTTTACCAATTGGCAAGCATCAAGTGGATTGCCCGATTCCGAGGACTGCGAGTGGTTCTATGGATATAGGAAACAACGAGCGCAGAATGCTACGTGCAATGCTTTCAGATTCGTCCAAGGATTGGACACTCGAAGAGTTGCTAACTCAGACAGGATGGGATGATCAAGTCCATATTGCTGGCTCAGGGGCCAGTTTAGAAGAGACCGGTCTTGTTTCGGTAACTGAGCATAGAGGAACTACTGTAAGTCTGGGAGATGAGGGACAGAAAGCATCGAAAGAAGGACTTCTAGAAGCGAGAATCTGGAACTGGCTACTTTCTCAGGAGACAGAAAACAGAACCATGTCTGGACTATCTTCTACCTTTGAGCGCCATGAGGCCGGCCCCGGAGTGGGTTTGCTGAAGGCATTAGGAGTAACAATTCAGTCGGGTACTTTGGTTGCCGATGATGAATCGGCAATAGTTTCTGAGATAGAGAAACGCTCCGAATTCATCAATTCGCTTTCCGATGACTCTGCCGAAGTGTCCGAACTGAATCAGGAAATGATCTCACACTTCTCTGGCCGCAAAGGCTTGATTGTTTTAGAGGACCGAGTCTCGAGGACATGGACACTGACAAAACAAGGCAAGAGTACCAACACCTCTGACTTGGAAGATATCGAGATGATTGGAGAAGTGACTCCCGAGCTTCTGCAGAGTGAGGCATGGCGAGATGCCGAGTTCAAGCCATTCGATGTGAACGCCCCCGCGCCCACGCCCTCAGGAGGACGACCGCATCCGATGATTGCTCTTATCGAGATGATTAGGTCCATCTTCTTGGAGATGGGGTTCTCAGAAATCGAGGGAGATTTCATCCAATCCGCTGGCTGGAACATGGATTCACTATTCATCCCACAATCGCACCCTGCAAGGACTATGCAGGATACATTCTACCTTTCAGAGCCACCCCAAGTCGATGTAGATGAGCACTATTTGGATATGTGGAGCAAGGTTCACGAACACGGCCATGACACAGGCAGCAAAGGTTGGGGACTAGACTTCGACAAGGAGGAGTCAAAGAAGTCCCTGCTCAGAACTCACACTACTGTAAACACAGTTCGTCACATAGCGGAGAACCCAGACGAGCCCTGCAGAGTTTTTGGAATTGGTAGGGTATTCCGTCAAGAGTCCATAGACAGGACACACCTCCCGGAGTTCTACCAGATTGAAGGCATCATCCACGAGCCCGAGGCCAACCTGCCAATGCTGATTTCCACTCTGAAGACATTCTACTCCAAGATGGGATTTCCAGATGTCAGAGTCAGACCAGCCTACTTCCCATATACCGAACCTAGCGTCGAAGTAGATGTACTCTGGAAAGGAGAATGGCTGGAGCTAGGAGGTTCTGGAATCTTCAGACCAGAGGTGACCGAACCTCTAGGTACAGAATGGCCAGTTTGCGCATGGGGTCTGGGCCTAGAGAGACTGGCTATGCTCATCCTTGAGTTGGACGATATTCGAGAACTCTACCAGCCGGACTTGGAGAGGCTTGATCGGATGCCAATCTTGTGAAACCTCTCAAGGCAAGCACCAGC
>CETB01139692.1_pt1 | contig 13290 bp, 11 predicted proteins | sample 356381 | NCBI WGS metagenome assembly CETB01 (sample SAMEA2622545, study PRJEB7988) | marine metagenome | biome: marine biome (ENVO:00000447); feature: deep chlorophyll maximum layer (ENVO:xxxxxxxx); material: "saline water (ENVO:00002010), including plankton (ENVO:xxxxxxxx)" | depth 155 m | reverse complement strand
GATTTCCTATGCTGCCTCAGAGACTTGTTGCAGACGTGAGAAAAGTTATGCCTGCTAATGGAATTATTGCATTGGATAATGGTGTATATAAAATCTGGTTTGCACGAAACTACACGGCTTATGAGCCAAATACTGTTTTACTAGATAATGCTCTTGCTACTATGGGTGCAGGTCTACCTTCCGCAATGGGAGCACATATGGTTTACCCTGAACGAAAAGTAATGGCAATTTGTGGAGATGGAGGATTCATGATGAATGCTCAGGAACTTGAAACAGCCGTCCGCCTTAAAATGAATTTAATATGCCTTATATTAAGGGATGATTCATATGGAATGATACGATGGAAACAGGCAAACATGGGTTTTGAAGATTTTGGTCTTGAATTCAAAAATCCTGATTTTGTCAAGTTTGCAGAATGCCATGGTGCTATGGGATATCGAGTGGAAAAAACTGATGATTTTGTGCCGTTGATTAAAAAATGTAATAATACACCAGGAGTTCATCTGATTGAACTTCCAGTGGATTATTCTGAAAACGATCGTATTTTGAATCATGAAATTAAGGATCGCAGTCAAAAAATATAAATACTATAAATTATAAAATTGCTTTGATTGAAAAGTATAATCTTTGTGTGATCGGTGGCGGACCATCTGGATATGCTGCAGCAATGCGTGCTGTAGACTTTGAAAAATCAGTTTTGCTTGTAGAGAAAGACCGAATTGGAGGAGCAGGAATATTCGATGGAGCTCTTTCTTCAAAAACCTTTTGGGAAATTTCAAAAGAATTTGCCTCATTCTGCAAAAAAATGCGCCATTATGGTTTGAGTGAACCAAATGTAAATTTTAATAATGTTTTACAGGAAGTAAATGATGCAGTTTTGGAAAGGTCTAATCAATTGAATGAACACCTCCAAAAGATAATACATCAGCGTCCAGACCATTTCTATTATTTAAAAGGGAATGCCAGTTTGTTGAACAAAAATGAGATTGTGGTAAAAACTGATAATGGTTGTCAAAAAGTAATTGCAGAAAATATAATTATTGCTACCGGGAGTCGCCCACGAAAAATTGATACTATCCCTTTTGATGAAGAAATAATAATGACTAGTGACGGGATTAGTTCACTCAAGGAATTTCCTGAAAGTCTTGTGATTCTTGGGGCAGGAGTTATCGGGTGCGAGTTTGCCACGATTTTTTCGAATTTTGGTAAAACGAATGTCCATCTTATCTCAAAAGACGAACGTATACTTCCGTTCGAAGACGCAGATATGGCTCTGGCAATTGAAAAAAATCTGGAGGCTAATGGAGTATTGATTCATAGGTCTTCAAAGCTGGACAAAATGGAAATTGTTGATGGGCATGTTGAGTATTTAATAGAACACCCTGATGGAGAAAGAGAAAGTTTTCACGCTGAAAAAGCTCTTGTTTCAGTGGGAAGGATACCAAATATAGAAAACACGGGTTTGCTAGAAATTGGGGTTGAACTCAGTAAATCTGGTCATATTATTGATAATGATACACAAACTAGTTGTTCAAATATTTACGCTGTTGGTGATATTACGGCAGATATCGCATTGGTAAATGTGGGAGAACTGGAAGGGCGACATGCAGTTGAAAAAATCTTCGGTGAGCCTAAAAGACCAATAATTTACAAAAATATTTCAACTATTATGTTTCTCAATCCTGAAGTAGCAGGAGTAGGAATGAACGAACAGCAAGCACAAAAATCTGGAATCAACTACCGTGTTGCAATTTTTGATTTTCGCTGTATACCAAGGGCAGTGGCAATGCGCAATACTGAGGGTTTTTTCAAAATCCTAGTTACAGATGATGAAAAGATGCAAGTGCTTGGAATGCGAGCAGTTGGAGAACACGCATCCAGTGCAATTCAAGCCGTTGCTTTGTTGATTGCTACAAATAAAGGCATAGAAGAATTGGCAGAATTGATTCACCCACACCCGTCAATTATTGAAGGAATACAAGAATGTATACGGGTTCTATTAGGAAAGTCTATTTACAAACCTGATATTTTTGTGGATTATCTTGTATATAGATGTTTTAGAAATGGTGAATTCGTAGAATGAATTTTCTTTTAATTTGTATAAAAAATTAGCGGAAAATTTTAAATACTTTGGCTTTCAATTGAAATAAAATTAAATATTTTAGTTAAAAGTTCTGTAAAGAATATTTAAATTTTGTTTTACTATGAATCTACAGGTCTGATATAGCTTTGAAAAAATAATGGTAATCATTGCAGCAAAATTTTTCTGAATTATTTATGATCTTCATATTTGAATCAAATCGACTTGGAAGATTCACCAATTTTTTTATTGAATATTAATGGAATGATAAAGAATACTACCCCAACACTAATGAAACAATCAGCAAAGTTGTTGACAAAAAAACTCGTTTCGTACCAGCGAAAGTGGAAGAAATCTGTTACGTATCCGTACACTACACGATCAATTAAATTTCCTGCAGCCCCAGGAATTACACAGGTCAACCCTGACCGTGTGAAAAAATCTAGTTCAAACCAGTATCTGGTTAGGTAGTAAAGCATAGCCACCGTTGCTACTAATGAAACTCCAACTAACAACGGGATTCTAATAGCGTCTGGATAATCTGCTAAGAAACTAAAGCTTACACCCCTGTTCTGAACATGGGTTAGATCCAAAAAATTTTTTAACAGCCTGCTAGTTTCATATAAAGGTATATTGCTCCTAACCCAAATTTTTGCAACAAGATCTAAAGTCAAAAAAACAATCATAACTAATAAACACATCCTGAACGAAGGTGATTTAATTTTCTTAAAAAAACTCAATTGATTACTCTGCTATAGAAATTAAGTCAGTAATTTTAACTGGTTTCTGTTCATGAAGAATCATATCCCTAATTACAACCTTATCTTCAGTTAATTCTTCTGGAAAGAGCAGAATCGCTTTTTCAGCACCAGATTCATTAGCGTGCCGCATGGTCTTTTTCATTTTCTTCATGGTGAAATTGCAGTCAACAACATATCCTTGCATTCGTAAATCAGCCGCTATCTTTAATGCTATTCCTACCTGTTCACTGGCGAAAGGTATAATAGTATAGTCTAATTTTCTAGGAAGTTCTGGTAAACGTCCCAAATCTCTTAATACGTCCAAAGCAACAACATCACCAAATCCAAATCCTACTGCAGGTACTGTTTCACCTCCGAATGCAGACAGCAAAGAATCGTATCGTCCCCCACCACAAATTGCACGATGCTTTTTATCTGGGCTATTAACTTCAAAAACTGCTCCTGTGTAATAAGAAAGTCCTCTTACAATAGAGATATCAAATTTCAGATATGCTGAGTATCCTGCAGCATCCATAATATCTATCAATCTATGCAACTGCTCAACTCCAGTAGTATCGTTCAAGTTTTTTTCAAGATCCTTTAAATCTGTGTTAGAAAGATAATCATTTAGCATTCCAACTTGTTTCTCAGACATCCCCAAATTCTCCAACATATCTAGTAATGCTTCTGAAGAAATTTTATCACGTTTATCTAGTATGACCATAACTTTGCTATGAAGATCATCAGGAACATTAATTTGGTTTAAAATCGCATTTACGATCCGACGATCACTGATAAAAATATTAAATTCTTTTTTTGTAAGTCCTAAAGATTCACAGGCTGAAATCAGGAGTAATAAAATTTCTGCCTCTGCCAAAATATCTGGTTGACCTATAATGTCAGCGTTCCACTGAAAGTGCTCACGCCGTCTACCTTTTGTCATTCTTTCATAACGAAAACATTGAGGTATTGAAAACCACTTTATCGGGAAGGATAATGATTTATTATGCTGAAGAATAAGCCTTGCAAGTGAAGGAGTCATTTCTGGCCGCAAGGCTAATCTTCTTCCACTCTTGTCCTCAAAACTAAATAGCTGCTTGCTGATTTCATCACCTGCTTTACGAATATAGAGATTCTCATGTTCTAGAACACAAGTATCATATTCTTCAAAACCAGCCTGAACTGACGCTCTTCGCCAGATTTCAAATAACCAGTTACGTAATCGCATATCTTCCGGAAAGAAGTCCCGAGTACCCTTAACAGGCTGCAAATCAGTCATATCTTTTAATTAATTTCTCATTTAAATTTTTTTTCATTCAACTCTGCGTAATTTTAAAAGTGAATTCCATAATCATTTTAAAATCATCCCATGCTAGAGGCATTGCTGTACGATTACGCAAGAGATAAGAAGGATGAAATGTTGGAATTATTTTCCATTTTTCATACTGTTTCATCTTTCCGCGTGCTTTGGTGATGCCGGGTGCGTCAGGAATGAATGTTTTTGTTGGGATGTTACCAAGAGTTACAATTAATTTTGGATTCAAAATTTCTATTTGCTGTTTGATAATTGGCAGGCAGCAGGAAATTTCTGCTGGAGTGGGATTTCTGTTACCAGGAGGACGACATTTTACAATATTTGTGATATATACATCATCACGTTCTATCCCTATAGCGCTTATCATTTTTGTAAGTAACTTCCCAGCCCGTCCCACAAAAGGTTCGCCCTGAACATCCTCATCTGCTCCGGGTCCTTCGCCAATGAAAATTACTGGAGGATTTGAAAGACCACTGCCAAAAACTAGTTTCTTTCTGGTTACTCCTAAAGCACAATTTTGGCATGATCTATACTTTTCAAGAATTTTAGAAAGTGATACGGATTTTATTTGAGAATCCTCCAGATTCGTTGTTTGATCAAAATTATGGTTTATGTTTTTTTGTTTTAAATTATGAATACTATTTTTATCAACCTTAACTGATTTTTCAGTAATCAAATCTATTTCAGGAAGCTCTTCTATATTTTCTTTATACTTTTGAAGTTTTTTAGTTGTTATATTTTCGCGTGGTTCACTAGAAATTACATTTTCTTTAGAGATTATTTCTTCTAAACCATTGATTACACTTTTTACCTCTAAGCCAGGTAGTGCTTTAATATTAAGGTATTTTATTCCTTTCTGATTCAGAAAATACAACTGATTTGCAATTTGAATCAGTAAAGATGAATAATCCAAATTAATATCTAGTGAAGTGTTACTATATCAACTGATTGAAGATTTACTAAAATTTTCTTCAAAATATTTCAAATTAATATAGTCAAATTATAATATGAATTAAATTATGCAGATTTAAGACTACAATATGTATCTGCTCAAATCCTGATTTTTCAACAAGTTTGAGAGTCGGCTTTGAATATATTTTGGAGTAACTGAAATTTTTTGATCCATCAAATCAGGAGCTGTAAAACTTACTTCTTCTAGCAATTGCTCCATAACTGTGTGAAGTCTTCGGGCACCAATATTTTCAGAATCCTCATTTATTTGACAAGCAATTTCAGCTATTTTGTCAATTGCGTCTTTAGTAAATTCTAGTTTTACTCCTTCAGTTTTCATAAGGGCAGTATATTGAACTATCAGCGCATTTTTTGGTTCAGTAAGGATACGAACGAAATCTTTTTTGTTAAGCGAAAGTAGTTCCACTCTTATAGGAAACCGTCCCTGCAGTTCTGGTATCATATCAGACGGTTTTGTTAAATGGAAAGCACCTGCGGCAATAAATAGAATATGGTCAGTTTGAACCGGTCCATATTTTGTGTTTACTGTGGACCCTTCTACAATTGGTAACAGATCACGCTGCACTCCTTCTCTAGAAACATCGGGACCTTGAGAATGGCTTCGACGTGATGCAATCTTATCAACCTCATCCAAAAATATAATTCCGCTTTGTTCAACTCGCTTTACAGCTTCCCTAGAAACTTCCTCCATATCTATAAGCTTTCCTACTTCCTCCTTTTGTAAGATATTACGTGCGTCTTCAATGCTAACACGGCGTCGCTTAGATTGCTTTGGCATCATGTTAGTAAGCATATCACGAATGTTTAAATCCATATTGTCATTCATAGAAATAGGCATGAATTCCATGACTGCACCAGAAGGTCTCTCAGTAACATCTAGTTCAACAATTCTTTGATCTAATTCACCGGAACGAAGTTTTTTACGGAATTTTTCTCTTGTAGGATTTGGTGTCCCCCCCGCCTCAGAATTATCCTCTTTGTCTCCTCCAGGAGGAAGTAATAGATTAAGGAGCCTCTCTTCGACCATCTCTCTTGCAGCCTCCTGTTTACGTTCCATTTGTTCCTGTCGAACCATGTTAACAGAGTTATCCGTTAAATCTCGAATCATCGATTCAACATCTCGTCCCACGTAACCAACTTCAGTAAATTTTGATGCTTCTACTTTTATAAATGGAGCATTTACAAGTCTGGAAATACGCCTAGCAATTTCAGTTTTACCTATACCAGTTGCACCAATCATGATTATATTTTTTGGCAAAATTTCATCTTTTAAGTCTTCCCCTAGTTGCAGTCTTCTCCAGCGATTGCGTAAAGCAATTGCAACAGCTTTCTTTGCATCAGTTTGACCAATGATATATCTATCAAGTGCATCAACTGTCTCCTGCGGTGTCATATTATTTTCGGTTGGTGTTATCATGATTTTAGAATTTCAATTCTTCAAAGGTTATTTTGTCATTGGTATAGATACAAATATCAGCAGCTATTTTCATTGATTTTTCTGCAATTTCCTTCGGACTTAGTTTAGTATCAATTAAAGCTCTGGCAGCAGCTAGAGCGTACATTCCACCAGAACCAATTCCAATAAGTCCGTCATCTGGTTCAATCACATCTCCGTTTCCAGAAATTATAAGAGAGGCTTCTGAACTTGAAACAGCAAGTAATGCTTCAAGATTTCGCAGCATTTTGTCAGTTCGCCATTCTTTTGCAAGTTCAACTGCTGAGCGCAGCAATTTACCATTGTATTGCTCGAGTTTTTCATCAAATTTTTCAAAAAGTGTAAAAGCATCTGCTGTGGATCCGGCAAAACCTGCTATAACCTTGCCGTCAAATGTGTTACGCAATTTTCGGGCAGACGGCTTCATTACAGTATTATGCATAGATACCTGTCCGTCTCCTGCCATTACAACCGAATTACCTTTGCGTACGCTTAGAATTGTTGTCATAAAATAAATTTCATAAAGTTCACTAATTTTGCGAAATTCTATTTTACCAGTTGGAAAGGTATTGTCCAGACGAGAGATGCGTTCCAAGCAAATGCTAGATGACTATCGGTCAATTAAATATTTTGTTAATTATGCAAATAAGAAATAATATATTTATAACCGCTCCAAAGAGATATACCGGTCGCAATCCAAAGCATCACAATCCCTATTTCATGACAAGGTAGTCCGATTGTTTTGTAATGAATGATTAGAAACCCAACTGCTAACATCTGGATTATTGTTTTACTTTTTCCTCCACTGCTAGCTTCAATTACTACTCCTTCTGCAGATGCAATTGACCTTAATCCGTTAATTACCAATTCTCTAGCTATTATGATCACTGTCAAATAAGCAGGGGCTCTTTCCATTGCAACCAGTAGAATCAGTAAAGAACAAATTAATATTTTGTCTGCGACAGGATCTAGCAGTTTTCCTATCTTAGTTGCTTTTCCCTGATGTCTTGCAATCACGCCATCCCAATAGTCAGTCATACAGGCAATAAAAAAAACTAACCATGTTCCTAAGAGAATCCATTGATCGTCTTCCCCGATAACTATTCCCGTATAAATAAATGGGACCAATGCCATGCGGAGAGTGGTCAAATGATTCGCTGTAAGCCATTTTGAAAAAAAAGCAACCATCAAATTCCTGTCTTGAGTTATTTTAGCAGTCAAGTTATGATGCGTCGATTCAGTAAAAAAAGCAATTTACCATTGTTACGTTCTGAATTTTTTTGAAGAATATTTTTTGATTACTAAATAAATAGTAAAGATTATTTTGATTAATTATGCATTTTACCTTAATTGGTTGGAATTATAAAAAAACTCCAATTGAAGTTCGAGAGAGACTAACCTTGACCCAAGATCAGCAAATTGAGCTGGCGGGCAGGCTGAAAGAAAACTTTAAGCTAGGTGGAATTTTAATACTAAGTACATGTAATAGGACAGAATTTTTCTTTGCCAATGCTGAGCAGCAGCTAGATCCAATAATTGAAATGCTGCAAAGATATTGGAATATTCCTGATCTTCTTGAAAGTATTTATATTTTACAAAACCTCGAAGCTTCAAGGCATTTGTTCAAGGTTGCTTCTAGTTTAGATTCAATGGTACTTGGAGAACCACAGATTTTAGGACAGCTGAAAGAAACATTTCATTTTTTCAGTGACGTAGAACTCATAGGCAAATTCCTCCACCCGCTTTTCACGAAGGCATTTTCCACGGCAAAAAGGGTTCGTACAGAAACAACTATAGCTAGTAACGCAGTTTCTGTAAGTTACGCAGCAGTAGAATTGGCAAGGCATATTTTCGAAGATTTATCCAAACAAAGTGTAATTGTGATTGGAGCAGGAGAAATGGCTGAACTGGCTGTTCAGCACCTAATGAGGAACGGCATTTCACAGTTATTTTTAACCAATAGGACTTTTGCTAGTGCAGCAGAGCTAGCAGAAAAATATCAGGGACTTGCAGTGCCTTTTGAACATCTTAACCGTCACCTCCATCAGGCAGATATTGTAATAAGTTCAACAGGAGCACGAAACTATATCATTACAAAAGAACTAGTAAAAAAGTGTTTGCTTTCCCGCAAGGGTAATCCTATGTTTTTTATTGATATTGCTGTTCCAAGAGATATTGATCCTGAAATAAATAATCTGCATGGAACTTTCTGCTACGACATTGATGATTTACAATCAATTGTTTTACAAAATCAGGAGGAACGAAAAAAACAATCCATAAAGGCTGAAGAAATAATTGAAGATGAATTATCCAAATTAGAAATATGGTTCAGATCGCTTTCCGCGGTCCCAACAATTAGAAGCTTGCGAAAGACATTCCAGTCCACTGCTGAAGTTGAACTTGAAAAAGTTTTTAAACGAATTAATAAATTGCCCGATTGTGAGCGTAAAGAAATTGAGCAATTTGTTCACAGGTTAGTAAACAAACTTTTGCATGAGCCTACGAGAAACCTTAAAATGTTAGCACAGGAAGAGGACTTTCACCTCCATATAGAATCAATTACAAAATTATTTGATTTAAGTTCTTCTCCTTTAGAAAATACCGTTCAACAAAAGCCTAGGCTTAAAATCATAAAATCATAACGCATGCCCAACGCTTTATCCATAAGCGGCAAAAAAAATCCTACCTTAACAATTGCAACTAGAGAGAGTAAACTTGCGCTTTGGCAGGCAAAATGGGTAAGGAAAAAAATTCTTGAAAAGTATTCTGAAATTACAGTTGAATTATTGCCCATAAAAACGGCCGGTGACATTAATCAACTTCAGCCTTTGGCAAAAATTGGAGGAAAAGGGCTTTTTGTCAAAGAACTTGAAACTTCCTTGCTTCAGGGGAAGGCTGACTTGGCAGTACATAGTATGAAAGATGTGACCTGTATTTTACCAGAAGGATTAGAAATATCTGTTATTGCTAAAAGAGATGATCCTCGGGATGCTTGGATTTGCCCAAAATACGGAAGTATTGATAACTTCCCTAAAGGAGCAACTGTAGGTACAAGTTCATTACGTAGGACTGCGTTCATAAAATATCATCGACCTGATATAAACGTTCGCAGTCTTCGTGGGAATGTGACTACTCGGCTGAGTAAACTTGATGGAGGAGAAGTTGATGCCATAATCTTAGCTGTATCTGGACTGAAGCGAATAAATCTAGAAAATCGTATCACTGAAATTATTCCAATGAAATGGATGCTTCCAGCAATTGGGCAAGGGGCAATTGGAATTGAAACAAGGAAAGGTGATTATCATACTCTTAGTTTTCTAAAGCATATTAATGATCCGGTTACTAATGGCTGTTTGGGTGCAGAAAGATCTTTGCTTCTGGAACTAGAGGGAAATTGCCAAATTCCATTAGCAGGCTATTGTATTAACAAAGTGAAGGAATTGAGTTTAAAGTCTGCGCTTTGTGACCATGAAGGTAAATCAATGGTATTTTATGAAGCAAGAGCCCTACCGCAGAATGCGATAAGTCTAGGAAAAAAATCAGCAGAATGGCTTCTAAAAAATGGTGGTAAACAAATTTTACAAAAGTCATTAACTGCATTAAAATGAGTTAACCTAAAAAAAATTTTTACCATCTAACTCAGTAGCATTTGCTAAAAAATGAGCGCTTTCTGGAAAATTGCGGTAATTGGTTCCGGGCCGGCAGGATTTTACGCTACCGGGGAGCTTTTTCGTCAGCAATCATGGTCCTTTAAAGTGGATATGTTTGACCGGCTCCCAACCCCCTATGGGCTTGTAAGAGGGGGAGTTGCTCCGGATCACCAGAAAATCAAATCCGTGGCAAAAATTTACAACCGTATTGCTGAAAACAAGGACTTTAGATTTTTTGGAAATGTTGAATTTGGAAAAGATATTTTCAGGTCAGATATACTTGAATTTTATGACTTAGTTATCTATGCAGTTGGAAGTCCATCTGATCGTTCTCTTAAGATACCTGGGGAGGAATTGCCAGGCAGCCATTCTGCAACTGAGTTTGTGGCTTGGTACAATGGTCATCCAGATTTTAGTGAGCATAAGTTTAACCTTTCTGCAAAAAATGTATTTGTAATTGGTATGGGAAATGTGGCACTTGATGTGGCGCGTATTCTGGCAAAGACTCCTGACGAACTATCTAAAACAGATATTGCAGACTATGCTCTGGAGAAATTTTATGAAAGCAAGATTGAGAATATTTGGCTTGTTGGAAGAAGGGGACCACTTCAGGCGGCTTTTACACCAGTTGAGGTTAGGGAATTCCTTGAACTTAAAAATGCGGATGTGATGGTGGAGGGAGGCACACTTCAGCTTGACGTTGAAAGTCAGCGTTTTATTGAAACTACTGCAAGCAAAGACACAAAAAAAAATTATGAAATTCTAAAGGAGATTTCAAAAAATAATAAATATAAAAAAAAGAAACGAGTCCATTTCCTTTTTTTGTCATCTCCGATTGAAATATTAGGCAGTAAGTGTGTAGAAAAAATTAGGTTGGTAAGAAATGTGCTTGTCAAACGAGATGATGGAACAATTTATCCTAAGGCAACTGGGGACTTCATGGAAGAAAATGCTGATTTGATTTTTCGCTCAATTGGATATCATGGGAATCCACTGCCTGAAATCCCTTTTGACCAGAATTCTGGAACTATTCCTAATGAATGTGGACAAATAATAGATAAGCGTAAGGATAAATTGCTTCGGACTCGAGAATATGTAACTGGTTGGATTAAGCGTGGGCCGACAGGAGTTATTGGTACAAATAAGCAGGATGCGGTAGAAACTGTTAATCGTATGTTAAAAACTATTATTCAGGAAAAATTAAAACCTATGGAACAAAATGACAATTCTGTTTTCGAATCTCTGTTGAAAGAACGGAATGTGGATTTTGTATCTTTTGAAGACTGGAAACTCCTTGATGAATACGAAATAAATAATGGTAATTCTCAAGATAGACCAAGAATTAAAGTTACATCAATCGAAAGAATACTGGAAATAATTCAGGAAAAAAAGAGGAAGTAAGTCTATCAACTGTCAATTCCAACCACGTCTTTCACACAGGTAATTCCGTCCCTTCTAAGTAATTCTGTAAGTTCCTTTTTAATTCTCCTAACCAGTCCAGGTCCTTCATAAATTAGTGCAGTATAAATCTGTACTGCAGTGGCACCAGCCCTGATTTTTTTATAAGCATCCGCACCGCTAAATACTCCACCGGTGCCAATTATAGTTACTTTATTCCCCAATTCCTGAAATAGAAACTTGACCACTTCGGTGCTATTATCCAAGAGAGGTTTACCACTCAGTCCACCTTGCTCAATTTTCTCTCCACTTTTTAAATTTTGTCTATCTAATGTAGTGTTTGTGGCAATTAAGCCCTCTATTGGAAACCCTTTTATAACACTAGTAAAGTTTTGCAACTGATTATCATCTAGGTCAGGAGAGATTTTTAAAAGCAAAGGAGTTTTATGGTTGTTCTTTTGTTCAAGTTTTTCCCTTATTAAACAAACAGACTCTAGCAATTCATAAAGCATTTGCCCCCCCTGAAGTTTTTGTAGACCATCTGTATTTGGAGAGCTGATATTGATAGTAAAATAATCTGCAAATGGATATAGATCATTGAGTGCGGAGACATAGTCTTTCCAGGATTTTTCCAGAGGGGTATCTTTATTTTTTCCAATGTTAATACCAAGCATGCCAAATGAAACATTTTTATGTTTTTCTAAGGAATAATTGAATTTTTTTGTCTTTTTGAGATAATTTATTTTTGTATTATAATCAATCTTTTCCACCATTTCTTTGATGCCTTGGCTGTTAAATCCTAAGCGGTTTACTAGAGCCTTGTCCTTGGTAAGACGGAAAATGCGCGGTTTGGGATTACCTGATTGAGGAAGCGGAGTTACTGTGCCTATTTCAATAAAACCGAAACCTAGGGCGAATAAGGAAGGATATATACGACCGTCTTTGTCAAACCCTGCTGCAAGACCTACTGGATTATTAATTATTTTTCCAAAAAGATTTGTACGTAATTCTTGAGATTCTTCCTGGAATTTCCATCTCAAAAAAGGGATTACACCAGGAAATTTTGAAACAATCTCAACCCAAGATAGCATCCTTTCATGTGATAATTCAGCATCACAAGAGAAAAAAAGAGGTCGAAGATAATGGAAGATAAAATCAGTTTGGTAATTCATCTTCATCCCATGCTTCAGACTCAAAAACGTATAGTTCTGCCTCACGGTCCAGACAGCTTCCTTGAGGTAGATCTGCCTTGCGACATAGTTCACCAAAAAAGGTATGAATGTCCCAGTCATTTGAAACTGCAACTTCCGGTAAAAAAAGTGCTCCCTTTGACCCTTTTTTTATCATTATACCGTGTTTACCAATTTCTACATCTTCAGCTTTTGATGGTGCCAGAGGTGAAAGTAAATTTATTTCAATCAGCACATCAGGTAATTCACTTATTTTTAGTGTAGGAAACCGAGTATCATCCACGGCTGATGATATTGCTGTTTTTGCAACTGCTTCAATTAAAGGATAACGAGGATTTGACTGACCAATACATCCACGAAGATTTCCAGTGCTCCTTTTTTTTAGTGTAATGAAAACAGCTCGCTTTTCAAGTAATTCAGGGATCATAGTGTGAAATTTAATATATTCCTCATTTTCTAGAAAATTTTCTAGTGATTCCCTAGCAACATTGAGTAATTTAAGTTTTAAGT